>Ga0190303_1000502_pt1 | contig 16288 bp, 12 predicted proteins | sample 48700701_MG_FD_161672 | JGI IMG/M metagenome (GOLD analysis project Ga0190303, IMG submission 161672) | Hydrothermal vent sediment bacterial communities from Southern Trench, Guaymas Basin, Mexico - 4870-07-0-1_MG | ecosystem: Environmental > Aquatic > Marine > Hydrothermal vents > Sediment ...
ATCCTGCCCTTTTCTTTTGTTTTATAACAAGAATTAGGTTGACAAATAAAATTAAAAATATATAATCGAATTATGAAAATATCAAAAGAATTAGCGAATACTGTGAAACAAATAGCCGGAATGATGAAGATAGCTGCAATTACTGCTCCTAAAACAAAAGGGATGGATGATATAGATGTGAAAATAGTTTCAGGTGAAAAAATGTTAGCATTGTCGGATAAAATGGAATCGATTGGAAAAAGAGATGGTATAGGTTTTTTTATTCGGGATGCGGGCAATATAAGAAATTCAATAGCTGTGGTATTAATTGGAGCAAGAAAAATGCAAGCGGGAATAAAAAATTGTGATTTTTGTGATTATATGAATTGTGAGGAAAACAAGAAGCATAACTCTTTTTGTACTTTTAATTTAATTGATGTGGGTATAGCTACAGGAGCTGCTGCTGAAACCGCCTCGAAATTTCATGTTGACAATAGAGTCATGTATTCCGTGGCAAGAGCTGCAAATGAGCTATTGATATTTGAAAATGATATAAAATGTTTTACGGGAATTCCCATATCGGTTTCGAGCAAAAATATCTATTTTGACAGAAAATGAGAGTGTATTTCCCTACATATAAGTATTGCTACGTTTGCGGAAGATTAAATGAGAGAGGGTTGAAAGCAAAACCGTATTTTGAGAACGGGGATGTTAATATAGATTTTGAAGTAAGAAAGGAGTATGTTGGTGCCGATGTTAACCTTCACGGGGGAATAATTGCTACACTGTTGGATGAAGTGGGATATTGGGCTACATTTATAAAGACATGGAAAAATTGTGTGACAGGGGAGATTTCAGTAAGGTACAAAAAGACGGCAATTGTTGGAGATAAAATAAAGGCCTCTGCAAGAACGCTAAAATCAAACGGATTACTGACTTATGTTGAAGGGGAAGTGGTCAACCAAAATAACGAAATAATCGCCAGGATGAAGGGAAAATACATTACTGCGGAGGGGAATTTTAAGGATTATTTTAAAGATGATGAAGAGCTGCAGAATTACGATTTGGAATTATTCAAAAAAAAGATTGAAGAAAGTGATTAAAATAAAGTTATAGATTTCCAAAAGGAGGTATAATGATAGAAATATTAATTCATGGTAGAGGCGGGCAGGGCGGTGTTAAAGCCTCTCTTGCTCTTGCTTCGGCTGCTTCGAAAGCGGGAAAGTATGTGCAATCATTTCCTGAATTCGGAGTAGAGAGAAGAGGCGCTCCCATTAAAGCGTTTACCCGTATTTCGGATGATCCCATTGTAGTTAGATCGAAGATTTACAATCCCGATCATGTAGTTGTTCTTGATCCGACTTTGCTACATTCAATTGATGTAACAGAGGGATTAAAAGAGGGGGGATGGATTATTATTAATACGGAGAAATCTCCCGACTCATTTACGGAATTTGCAAAAAGATTCAAGGTCGCAACGGTAAATGCAACGAAAATTGCTGTTGATAACAATCTTGGGAGTAAGGCGGCACCAATAGTTAATACGGCTATCTTGGGTGCGATTATAAGAGTATTAAATGTAGCCAGTAAAGAGGATTTGGAAAAAGGGATAAAAGAATTTGTCCCGGTGAAAGCCGAAGCAAACATTAAGGCGGCATATGAAGCTTACGACCAGGTAAAGCTCGGGAAGGAGGCGTAATACGATGAAACACGATGATAAAGATATAAAAATCAAAGGAGCTTCCGACATGCCGGAAATGCCTGCATCCTTGGGGAGTATGGCACACAATAAAACGGCAAGTTGGAGGAATTTGAAACCTGTTATTGACGAATCAAAGTGTATAAAATGTTTTATATGCTGGAAATTCTGTCCGGATGCAGCGATAGATTTTATAGATGAAAACACACCGCCGAAAATCAATTACGATTATTGTAAAGGTTGCGGAATATGTGCGCATGAATGCCCGGTAAAATGTATTGAAATGGTGGAGGAAGAAAGATGAAGAAAGTAATATTAGGTGATCATGCAGTGTCATACGGGGCTTTATTGAGCAGGGTGCAAACCATAGCTGCTTATCCGATTACCCCGCAAACATTAATAGTCGAAAGACTTTCGGAAATGACAGCTAATGGTGAATTGAAAGCGATATTTACAAAAGTTGAATCGGAACATTCCGCCATGGCATCGACGATCGGTTCTTCTGCATCCGGAGCGAGAGCATTTACTGCAACATCCGCTCAAGGATTAGCATTGATGCATGAAATGCTGCACTGGGCTGCCGGTGCGAGACTTCCTATTGTTATGGCAAATGTGAACAGAGCAATGGCTCCCGGATGGACAATTTGGACGGATCAAAACGATTCTCTATCCGCCAGAGATGTAGGTTGGATGCAGATATATTGCCAGGATAACCAGGAGGTGCTTGATTCCATTATACTTGGCTATAAAGTTTCCGAACAGGTAAATCTTCCTACGATGGTAATCCTCGATGCATTTGTTTTATCACACACTGCTGAAGGTGTTGATGTACCGGATATTGAAGAGGTGGATAAATTTCTGCCTCCTTATAAACCGGAAATTAAGATGGATATAAATGATCCTCGTTCATTTGGTGCTCTAACAAGTCCCGATGTTTATATGGAATTCAGATATAAGATGCAACAGGCGATGGATAAAGCTAAAGAGGTTATTGTAGAAGAAGGGAAGAAATTCGGTGACATGTTCGGCAGGAAATACGGACTTGTTGAAGAATATAAAACGGAAGACGCCGATACGATTCTCATTGCATCTGCTACTGTAGCAAGCACCGCAAAAGCGGTTATCGATGAAATGAGAGAAGCCGGTTTAAAAGTCGGATTACTGAGAATCAGAGTCTTCAGACCGTTCCCCACTGAAGAGGTAATCAGGGTTCTCAACGGGAGAAAGAAAGTCGTTGTGATCGATCGTAATATTTCTTTTGGGAAAACCGGTATATTCTTTGATGAAGTCAAGGGGGCATTTTATAACAGTGAAGGGAACAAACCGCCGATGTTCGGTTATATTGCAGGACTTGGCGGAAGGGATGTGACACCAAAAGTAATCAAAGAGATAATGGAAGATGCGATTAAAAAAGATAAACCCGAGAGTGAAATCCTCTGGAAGGGGGTAAAACTATGAGTAAACTTACGATTCCTCAAGAAGAAATAATGTCATCGGGGCATCTCGCATGCCAGGGATGTGCGGGTGCTTTGGCGATGAGGTATATGCTAAAGGTATTTGGAAAAAAGACTATGTTGGCAGTTCCGGCGTGTTGCTGGAGTGTTATAGATGGTCCGTGGCCATATTCAGCGGTTTCCGTACCATTGTTTCACACGGCGTTTGAGACGGCAGCCATAACCGCTTCCGGACTAAAATACGGGCTTCTCGCTCAGGGAATTGATGATGTAAATGTTGTGGCATGGGCAGGTGACGGTGGAACATTTGATATAGGATTTCAGGCAATTAGTGGTGCTGCCGAAAGAAACGATGATATCCTCTATGTGGTATATGACAACGAAGCCTATATGAATACGGGGATTCAGAGATCTTCTGCAACACCTTACGGAGCATGGACCACAACCACACCCAAAAACCACCCGAAAGATAGACCCAAAAAGGATCTTGTTGAGATTATAGCAGCACATAGAGTCCCGTTTGTAGCAACGGCTTCTGTCGCATATCCCGAAGATTTGATTAAAAAATTCGAAAAAGCCAAGAATACGAAAGGATTTAAACTGATACACATTTTTGCTCCGTGTCCCACCGGCTGGAAAATGCCACCGGAACTCAGTATCGAATCGGCGAGACTCGCCGTTCAGACTAGGGTTTTTCCCGTATATGAAGTTGAAAACGGTGTACATTACAAATTAAACATCAATGTAAAAAATCCTAAACCGGTTGAAGAATATTTGAAAATTCAGGGCAGATTCCGCCATCTTAAAGAGGATGATATCAAAGTGATTCAAGGAAATGTCGATAGAGAATGGGAATTATTGATGAGGAAGGTCGAGACATTTAAGTAAATGCGAGTAGATATTGAAAAACTCCTGCCTCATGTGGAGAAACCGGGAAGGTATCTGGGGCATGAAGAAAATACAATTGTGAAGGAGAAGGCAAGGGTCAGAATGGCCCTTGCCTATCCGGATATTTACGAGCTCGGAATGTCCAATCAGGGGATACAAGTTTTATACCATATTATAAATAATTTATCGGAATATTCATGTGAACGTGTTTTTGCTCCGGCTAAAGACATGGAAAGGTTGATGAAGGAGACAAATACTCCTCTATTTACACTTGAAACAAAATCCAGAGTTTCCGATTTTGATTTGTTCGGATTCACCCTTGAATACGAATTGGATTATGTGAATATTCTGACAATGCTTGATCTTGCCAATATTCCTTTCAAAAGGGAAGAAAGAGGGGAAGAGTCTCCTATTATTATTGCGGGAGGAAGTTGTGTTTACAATCCCCTTCCATTGAGGGAGATATTTGATGTTTTTTTCATAGGAGAAGCAGAAGAGGGAATAATCGAAATTCTTGATATCATTGCAAAGGCGAAAACCGAAAAAGCCGGAAGAAGGGCAATTATAGAGCGTCTTGCGAAAGTCGACGGAGTATATGCCCCGGGAATAAGCCATAAGGTAACGCGCAGAACAGTCCCGGTTATGAGATACGATTACATTCCTGTGAAACCTGTGGTTCCTTTGATTAATATTACTCAGAATAGAATGACTCTTGAGATAGCAAGAGGATGTACAAGGGGGTGCCGTTTTTGTCAGGCAGGAATTATATACAGACCGGTCAGAGAGATACCGGAAAATGACGCTTTAAAAGCTACGAGAGAGATTTTTAATAATACGGGATTTGATGAGATTTCGCTTCTTTCCCTTTCTGCATCGGATTACAGGGGATTGAAAAGTCTAATGTTTAAATTAACGGAACAATTCAAACAGAAGAGGGTTTCCATATCCCTTCCATCACTAAGGATAGAGTCTCTCGATGAAGAATTGCTCAATCTTATTAAGAATATTCGAAAAAGCTCCATAACAGTTGCCATTGAAGCGGCAACACAGCGATTGAGAGATGTAATAAACAAAGATTATCCGGAAGACTCTATTGAAAAGGGAATAGATCTGGCATTTCAACTGGGATGGAAAAGGGTAAAGTTGTATTTTATGATCGGGCTTCCCACCGAAACTGACGAAGATATACTTGCCATTCCGAAACTTCTAAATAAGATAGGTAACAGATGGCGCAGAAAAAGTATTAAGGTGACCATATCACCGTTTATTCCTCGACCTTTTACCCCTTTTGAAAGAGAAGAGCAAATTTCCATGGATGAAGTGAAGAGACGAGAAGATATGATATTACGCGAGCTTAGAGCAAGAAATGTCACGATTTCTTTTAGAGAACCGGAAGTGGCTTTCCTGGAAGGTGTGTTTGCAAGGGGTGATGATAGATTAAATGATGTTCTGATTGATGTATGGAAAAGCGGAGAGAGGATGAGTGCATGGACAGAAACGTTTGATTATTCTCTTTGGGAAAGAGCGTTTGTCAAAAATAATGTAGAACCGGAAAGTTATTTATGTAAAATCAATGGTGAATTGCCCTGGGAATTTATTAAATTTGTCGATAAGAAATTTCTCGAACGTGAATACGAGAAGGCAAAAAAAGCTGAGACAACATCCGATTGCAGAAGAGACATATGTCATATATGTGGTTTGTGTGACGGTAGTATAGCAGGAGAGATCAAACGAGAAGTGGTAAAGGAGTATAGAGCGTTTGTGCCAAGAAAACCAAAAATTAGATTGAAAAGCTCGTCCTATAAGCCAAAGGTTAGAGTGCGTTATAAAAAGGATGGTGTAGGGAAGTTTATATCACATCTCGATACTATAAGGCTTTTTAAAAGAGCGATTATAAGAACCAATTTACCTGTAAAATACAGTGAAGGCTTTAACCCGAAGATGAATCTCGCTTTTGGGCCGCCTCTTCCCATTGGGGTAACGGGAACAAACGAATACTTTGATATGGAATTGGAGCACCTGTTTTCAAATGATCTGGTGAAAAGTATTAATGGATTTTTACCGGATTTTTTACAACTGTACGAGGCGAGAATTATAAAACAGAGGGTAGAATCCCTAAACTCTGCAATAAATTTGGCAATTTACGAAATTTCAGGGGATGTTAGTGTGGATGAAAGTAGACTTACCGGTGTAATGCATACGGAAAGAAATGGAAAGTCGAGAGATTTTGCCTTAACTAAGTATATTTATTCGTATAAAGCAGATGGGACATTTGAAATAGGGTTGAATCTGTTTAAAGATACTAATGTTAACATCCTTGATTTCTTTGCTTATTTGCTAAACACTGAGAGAGAAACGATTTTAGATCGAAAGATCGTTAGAAAAGGATTATTTATTAGAAATGGAGATAATATTCTAACACCTATGGATGTAATATGAAAAAAACAATTATTATTAGTGAAACATTTGACGAATTGAGGATTGCCGTTCTGGAGGATGGGGTATTCGTTGAATATTATATTGAAAGTGGAAGTGACATCAGTATAATGGACAATATTTACAAGGGGAAAGTCATAGCGGTAAACAGATCCTTGAAGGCTGTATTTGTTGATATCGGGCTTGAGAAAGGGGCGTTTTTGCCGTTCAATCAGATATCGGACAAGCAGTTTATAGATGAGAATTTTAAAGCTATTCCGCTTAAAACTTCAATAGATCCATTGAAATTAAAAAATGGTGATGAGATTCTGGTCCAAATTATAAAAGAACCGATAAGCACGAAAGGAGCAAGACTAACAACGAATATTTCGATATCGGGTAGATATATTGTACTTATGCCAAACACAAAACAGATTGGAATATCCAAAAAGATAAAAAACAGAAATGAGAGAATAAGATTATTCAAAATTGCAAAGGAAATAAGGCCCAAAGAAATGGGATTGATTCTGCGCACATCGGCTCAGGGGCATTCAATTGAAGAAATTGACGAGGAAGTAAAAAAGTTGCAGATAAAAATGTATAACATTATTAAAGATGCCGAAAAACAGAAAGCACCGGCATTAATCTATACCGATTCGAATCTATTTGATAAACTCATAAAAGATATATTCTCAAACGGAATTTCCGAGTGTGTGATTGATTCGAGGGAGTTTTATGAGAAATTGAGAGAATATTTGAACTATACGGAACCGAGGCTTGCAAAAACGCTTGTTTTAAAGGAAAATATAGATCTGTTTCGTGAATACGGTATAGATAAGGAATTGAAGTTGATGTATTCAATGAGTGTTCCTTTACCGTCGGGAGGGAATATTGTGATTCAACCAACAGAAGCGCTTATTTCCATAGATGTAAATAGCGGTAAAAGCGGATTAAAAGCCAAACATGAGGAAATGATTTTGAGAACCAATCGTGAGGCGGCAAAAGAAATAGCGAGACAATTAAGATTAAGAGATCTTGGTGGTATAATTGTTATCGATTTTATCGATATGGGTAGTGAAGAACATAAGAAAAAATTATTTGAAGAATTTAAGAGCTTTATACGAAACGATAAGAGTAAACCTTTTATATTCGAAATGAGTCCGCTTGGTTTGATAGAAATGACAAGAAAAAGAGTACGGGATGTTTCCAGTACAACGATTTACGAGCCGTGTAATGTTTGCAGAGGGACGGGATGGATAATAGGCAAAGATGTAATATTTATGGAACTCATAAGATGGTTCAAACGTAACGGCTCTTCTTACAAGGGTAGAAAGTTGGGAATCATTTGCAATGAGGAGTTTGAAAGATATGTACAGGGGAAACATATCGATTACATTGAGGAAGAAGTGCAGAAATATAATATTATGATTGAGTTCATTAACGATCCTCATCTTTTGATCGATGAGGTTTACATATATGATTTTGACAAAAGCGAATCAATTTATGAATTGAATAGATATAGGGTAGATTATATTTGACTTTAATTGTTTAATATGATAGAATCCGAAAAAATTTAGAAAGGAGTTGTGATTATGAAAATTACACCGAGAAAGGTTCATGAAACAATAGGTAAGTACATGCTTGCCGACGGATTTGATTTTGTTCTTGATATGAAAAAGAGCAAAGGGGCAAAAATTTACGATTCAAAGAATAAAAAGTGGTACATCGATTTCTTTTCCTTTTTTGCCTCTAATCCGCTCGGTATGAACCACCCTAAAATGAACAACGCAAAATTTATTAGAAAAATCGGCAAATTATCCATTGTCAAACCCTCTAACTCAGATATCTATACGGTTGAAATGGCAGAATTTGTTGATACTTTTGCAAGAATTGCAATGCCGAAATATATGAAACATCTCTTTTTCGTATCCGGCGGTGCTTTAGCCGTGGAAAATGCTTTGAAAACGGCATTTGATTGGAAAACACGATTGAATTTCGAAAGAGGCATTGTAAAAGAAGCGGATAAAGTGATACATTTCAAACAGGCATTTCACGGAAGAACGGGTTATACGTTATCCCTTACAAATACATTTGATCCGCGTAAAATAAAATTATTCCCCAAGTTCGAATGGCCCAGAATTACAAACCCCAAAATCACATTTCCTATCGAAGATCATATTGAAGAGATTAAAGCTCTGGAAAACAAAGCATATGAAGAAATCGATCAGGCAATTAAAACATACGGGAATACTATTGCAGCAATAATAATAGAACCGATACAGGGAGAAGGAGGGGATAATCATTTCAGGCCGGAGTTTTTACAAAATCTAAAAAAGATAGCTGATGAAAATGATTTAATGTTCATTGTTGATGAAGTCCAATCGGGAATGGGACTTACGGGAAAATGGTGGGCTCACCAGCATGCAGATGTGGAACCCGATATTATTTGTTTCGGTAAAAAAGCACAAGTATGTGGGATAATGGTCGGAGAAAAGGTTGACAGAGTTAAAAACAACGTATTCGAGGAAAGCTCTCGAATAAATTCAACATGGGGTGGCAATCTTGTGGATATGGTTAGAGCTCAGAGATTTCTTGAGATCATAGTAGAGGATAACCTGGTAGAGAATGCTGCAAAAATGGGAGATTTACTTCTCAAGGAGCTATTAAAAATTGCGAAAAAGCACAAAAATGTCTCCAATGTAAGAGGGAAAGGACTTATGTGTGCTTTTGACCTACCTACTACGGAAGAGAGAAACGATGCGCTTCACAACATGTGGAAAAACGGACTGCTCGTTTTGCCATGCGGTGAGAAATCAATCCGATTCAGGCCTACACTGGATGTTGATAAGAACACGATCCTGGAAGGCATAAAAATTATTGACAAAACAGTATAAAAATACGCGGGACGGGGGAATTCCCCGCCCCGCCTCCTAATCACAATGAATAGGAAGTATCTTGCAAAAATTGAAGAAAGATTGGCTATTTTGGAAGAGATCTGTGATAATTCGGATTTAATTTTGAATGAAACAGAAAGAAATTTTATTAGAGAAGAGATTGAGGAGCAGATAAGGGAAATGAATGTTATTTTTCATTCCGGAAAGTTTAATGATAGAAAAAAGGCAGACAAATTTTTGTCGCTTATTACGATATACAACCAAAAGGTAATGAATGCGAGAAATGAAGGTATTATCGAAAACGAACATATTAATATTATTCCTGTTGATGAGGAGTTAGAATGATAAAATTAGGCTTGATAGGTTGTGGTAGGATTTCAAAAAAGCACCTTGATGTTGTCGAACAACTTAGTGATAGGGTGAAACTCGTAGCCGTATCTGATATTGTTGAGGAAAAAGCAAAAGAAGCGGCCGATAGATTTAATGTTCCTTACTATACGAATTACTTGGATATGCTTGATAAAGAAAAAATGGACCTTATAAGCATCTGCACTCCGAGTGGTTTACACCCACAGATGGGTATAGAGGCGGCAAATAGAGGTATAAATGTTTTGACGGAAAAGCCCATGGCAACACATTTGCATGATGCGGACGAGCTTATACACGCCTGTGACAAAAACCATGTGCATCTCTTTGTTGTAAAACAGAACAGGCTCAATCAAGGAATAGCTCTTTTGAAGAGGGCAATTGATAAAGGGCGATTCGGAAGAATCTTTTTTGCAAATGCAACGGTATTCTGGACGAGACCTCAGAGTTACTATGATATGGCAAAATGGAGAGGAACGTGGGAATTCGACGGTGGTGCATTTATGAATCAAGCGAGTCTCTATGTGGATTTGATTCAGTGGTTGGTAGGACCTGTTGATAGAGTGTCGGCATTTACAGCAACACTTGCAAGAAAAATTGAAACGGAAGATACGGGAGCGGCTGTATTAAAATTCAGACAGGGAGCAATCGGAGTGATCCAGGTAACGATGTTGACATATCCCAAGAACTGGGAGGGTTCAATTACAATAATTGGAGAAAAGGGCACGGTAAAAATTGGCGGATTAGCCGTTAATAAAATCGAGAAATGGGAATTCGAAGATTATGACGATGATGATAAAATTGCTATGCAAGCGGATTATGAAACTTCCAGTGTTTACGGATTCGGGCATCTCGGATACTATAAGAATGTTCTTGATGTTCTTGAAGGTAAAGCGGAACCACAGACGGATGGAAGAAGCGGTAGAAAATCTTTGGAGTTAATCCTTGCAATATACGAATCGGCTAAAAGAGGAAAGAGCATTGCAATTCCATTTGAAGAGGGAGTGATTTAATTACTTCAGAAATAAAAATTTCCCGGTGTATTTTATTTTATCAGAGTCTATTTTTATAAAGTAGACTCCGTTTTTGTGGTACGATAATTTTAATGTATTGTAAGAAATACGCTTGTAATCTACGCTTCTACCGGACAAATCATATATCTTTACACTAAAATTGCTGTTTTCAGCGATACCTTTTATTTTAAAAATCCCGTTGTAAAAGCTTACATGAATTTTAACGTTTGTTTCACCTTTTAAAATATTTTTTTGTTTCAAGCCGTTTACATTTGAAAGAGGGAATTCGGCATCACCCGTATGCTGAAAATCATGGTAAATGGAGGGCCATATAGGTGCTTGCAATGGGATTTTCCATAAATATGTGTTTGAGGCATAATCCGAGGCGGCAAGAACCGAATCTCCAACTGAGGGAGCGCAGTAAAAATTGTCTTCCGTTTCAATGGGAAATCCTCGCATTTTTTCCCCGTATAGAGAGAAAGCATTGATTGTAAGATCCCCCGTACCAATGAAAATATATGGAGTATCGTTTAAAGTGCCTGCAACAGGTGAGGATTGCATAGCAGTGCCGAATTTATAAGGATAATTGTCTAACAAGTTTCCTTGATAATTATAACAAAAAATAGAATCGCCAACCGATAGGATAATATCCTTATAGCCGTCATTATCAACATCGTAGAGAACAGGTTGAGATATAAAAACATTAGATTTTAACTGTATTGGAAAGTTCGGGTATAGCGTCAAACTGTCATTGAAAAGGTAAAGTGCATAACCGGCAACGAGAGTGATATCTTTCCCTTGATGGGGTCCTATTTTCCCGATTGTTGGCTGATAGTAGGTCCCCCCCAGCAGAGTGTCCGGTGTCCCGGAAAGAGGAATCGCAAGCGAATCCGAATCGTATTGTGTTGTGCTAAACTCGTAAAACTCACCTATCCTGCTTAACGCGTAAATAGTATAGATGCTATCTTCATCCGGATCCTGAGCTGATACTACATTTAAATCCCAGTTATCACCTTCTCTTTTTGCAAACAAACCGTCATTTCTAAAAAATCCTGCTCCGTTAGATTCCCAGATAAATATATCCCCGTTGGTCGCACCTATGATAATTTCATCAGTACCGTCTCCGTTAATGTCTCTTATTACCGGTGAACCTGCTACGCCATACAAACCCTTATTTGTAGGATCTCCCTGTACATACCTGGGCCAGCCGTTCTTTATTGTTCCGTTGGCGCTGAACATATAGACTTTATTTGAAGACGACCAGGGAGCAACGACTATCTCGAGTTTGCCGTCGTTATCAACGTCTGCAACAGCGGGAGTCCCCCAGATTTCACCCTCGATATACTGTGGCCATCCGGGTACGGTATCTCCGCTTAGATAGGTCATCAACAATTTCCCGCTCTTGAATGCTTCGAAAATTTCAATGTTTCCGTCACCGGAAAAATCAGCTGGAATTATAGAAGATAGCGAGATATCTGAATTATTTATAGGCCAATTATCATAGAAAATAGGGTTTGTACTTTCATAATATAAATCGGAAAAATTGCTGGGATTCATATATTTATCATAACCTCTTATTGCAAATCTATAGGTTGAATCTGTCGCCAGATTGTTGACAGTATAAAATGTTCCGTCTTTAATGGGGTCTCTGTTTATTTTTATGAAATCACTATCTTTTACAACATATAGATCGTAGGCACTTGTACCGGGAACATCGTTCCATATTAACTTTATGGACTTTTTATAAGGAATAGATGTCAGAATTTCCGATGTGGGTAGCGTGTCGTAATAGAAGGTTGTTGTTGAGGTGTCATTCATACCGATAATCTTTAATTTAAATTCTATATCGTTTATGGAGTTATTAGGTCCCGGTAGAAACGTAAAATCTATAGGGTTTATTGCATAAGTGCTATCCGAGTAGAAGATGTGGGGTAGTGTATCATATTGTTCAAAAATCGTTTTTGTGCCTTCTGTCGCCGAAAGCACATACACATAATCAAAACCGTTTCCCTTGCCCCTATTCTGTAATTCAACAGTCATTTTATATTTTCCGGGAGCATTTTCTGCAATATTATGTTCCGATTGGACGATCAGAGGGGATTTAATTTCCAGATATACCGTATCAATATAAATGTTGGGTATGTGAAAAGTGATGGGAACAGAACGATTTTTTACTGTATAAGGTATGTATATTTTAAATGTCATTTTTGCCGTGTCATTGGGATATGTGGAATTTTCATGAAAAACACTGTTCAATAGTGATATGTCATCGGTCGAATTTATGTAAACCGAGTAGGGGGTGGAGTCGTGATTAACAATTTTTGCATTCAATATCACGGTGTCTCCGTTTTCAAGGATATTATCCGGATATTTATTCAATGAGTCGTTAGCAGAAATGTCAATTATTTCAGGAATTTTGGGAGACTGCATTACAACTATTGTGTCTATTAGAGGGATATAACCCTTGTGATAAAATGAGATAATAAGGTTACCAGGTGCGTTAATGGTAGGATGAAATAGGGAAACGTGGTTCGAAAAGAGTGTTTTGTGTATATAATGATCATCCGGAGTTATCATATTACAATTTATTTTATCGTTAATATCGCTAAATATTTGCACGGAAAAGGAATCTCCCTGGGTTATGGTGTCAGGTAAATTTAGTATGTTAAAATTCTTTGGAATTTGTCTCCACACGGGAACAGCAGGATCTCCTTCAAGGCTTTCAAAGAGATATATGGACCTGTAAACACCATCTGTTTGTGCATATCCCAAAATAGGCAATTTCCCCAAATTCAAAACGTCACCGATTCTATAGTAATTCGAGTTAAAAAGGGAGTCGAAAAACGGTTTTTCGAAATACATTGCAGGATAGGGAAACTCATCATTTATACTGGCAATGTAACCAATGGCTCCGTGCTGTTGTAATACCCAGTGTTCACCCAGTACATCAAAAGGGAATTCGTTTGTATAGCAACTCACTACAAAGACAATGTTAGGGTATGAATTATTTAGACTGTCTATATCATTGTTGGTTAAATATACGCGTGGAGATGAATTTTTTAATTGGATTTGTGAATGCGAACCATGGGAATTATGGTAATAGAAATAAAACCCTCTATTCAAAGAATCAATTACCGCCTGATTGCTATTCCCGGGAGCGGATGTACCGTCAATCTCACTCAAAACAACTTTGTAATAATTATTTGGAAAATGGTATTGTGAGATGGTATCACACCACATTTTGCCATCTCCCGAAGAAAACAGGTTCGCACCCATAAATAATGCCTTTTTAATGATGGATGTATCGGGGTGCAATATATAACTTTTTAGTTTGCTGAAATAATCCGATATATCATCGTAAGTATTTATCGACAATCTTCCGAGAGCAACATCCGGCATGAGATCAACACTGTCCGACGGAGCCTCTCCGAGGTAATAATCAAAATCGGCATTCCAATTTCCGGCAAGGCATGAATAATACATATCCGTTGGAGAATCGAGCCATTTACCGTAAAAATTGTTGTGAAAGTAGATTATGGGGATGGTATTGTTATCACCTGCTAAAAGTACATATTTGGTACCCCAATTAGTGACGGCATCCTGAAGAAATCTACGAATCTTGTTTTGTATGGAAATACCATCATAATGCTCAGAAATTCTTTGAATTGTTACGGTCTTTGTTCGAAGCCCCATTAACCACCAAAAATCCTGATATTGTTTAAATTGATTTATGAATACACTATCGGTAACAATTACATAATCCACTTTGGAGTCCCCCGGAAGGGGGATATCCACCGGTTTTTGCCAGGAATAGGATGAATCTTCCCTCATATTAACAGTAGAATAAGAAGGTAATAACGAACTAATATAGCCGTTATTTTCGATTAAAGGAATGTCATTAGACGTATGGATTACCAATTCTCTATATAAAATTATGCTATCCCCATTTCTTAGAGCGGGTTTTATTATGAAAGAGGCTAAACGTTGTCTGTTGTACTCGATATTTCCGGTAAATTCCAGTATCTTTATATAGCTTAACGGATGTTTTGTATCCGTTTTTTTATGTGAAGTCCGAATCGTTTGTGGGGATATCAGCGAATAATCTAATTTGCCGTTGTAAATACCTGACGGAATGAAAAATTGGTAAGTTGGCAGTCCATCGCTTTCGGGATAGTGAGATTCAAGATATTTATAATCAGGTATCTTTACGATTATATCCGATTGTATTTTTAAGGGAATCAGAAAAAAAAGAATGAGAGCAAAAACTCTCATTCTTTCACTGAATCTTGACAAACTTGTCTGTATAGGACACATCATTGGTGTTTATTTTAATAAAGTAGATTCCGGCAGGAAACTCCTTTATATTTATGTACCCTTTCTTCATATCTTTGCATGTATACAATATTTTTCCGCTCAAGTCAAATACAAAAGTCGAAATGTTCTTATTATTCAAAACTTTTTTGGGAAGATACAATTTATCATCGGAAATATTATTCAGAATAATAGTTGACAGATGAGTATTCGAGGTTGTTTTTTTAGTGGCTATTCCTGCATGTAATCCCGAATTATAATCGAGGATTATAGGGATAAACGATGAATTACGTGATTTGGCAGCATTAGAGACCACTTCGAGAGAATCAATATAATTATTAGGAGGTAATGCAAATGTATCAACATTGATATATACGGGAGCTGAATCTCCGGGAGATATGGTAAGAGTTGTGGGAGAAATGTCGAGAATCCACGAAGAATTGTTATATGTGAAAATATCCGATACATAGAGATCCGCTGAGGATGTGGGTGGGTTTACAATGTAAAACATCCCGCTATCGGTACCTGCGTATCTATAATAAGATGTTATACCCCATTCTCCATAATTATTGGGTAATTGAGTCCAGCTTTGACGATTCCAGCTATAGTAATTCCTCCCGGAGTTATTTGCTGTTGTGGTGTCCGAACAGAGTAAGAGGGAATCGCCGCTATTATTTGTATCACTGACTGTTCCCAACCAATAGTCACCGGAATAGAATGTGTTATTGAGGGGAATACTCATGGCATAAACTCCGGGATTTGCAAAATCGGCGCTCCATATAACCGCTTTAATCAAATTACCGGGAGTTCCCGAATTATCTTCCCATAGAAAAAGCGTATCTTGAAAATTGCCTGAATCAGAAGCATAGAAGAATATTTTTGTTGATTCGATTGTAACCGGATATTGCGGAGGAGTAAAGCGTACGGCATTATAGAGATTAAGATTGGTAAAATAATTAACCTCATTATCCGTTTCTATGGAATGATAATACAATGAATCCAATCCTGCTCTTGAAGGAGAGAAATTGTTTTTATTGAACGGGTATACTATTTTAATTGTGTCCCTATCGAAAGCGATTTGAGCGTTTTCCTGATATGTGACATAAACGGCTAAAGGTTCGTTAACATCGTCCAGATTCCACGTTTGCCTGTCGGTCGACCAATAGTTTATATTAGCAGGTGGAGTGTTATTATCCGACATTAATAAAATACTGTTTCTTCCCTTGGAAACTGTTCTATACTCAATCCAAAAATCTCCGCTTGTTATCG
>Ga0190303_1000503_pt1 | contig 16286 bp, 13 predicted proteins | sample 48700701_MG_FD_161672 | JGI IMG/M metagenome (GOLD analysis project Ga0190303, IMG submission 161672) | Hydrothermal vent sediment bacterial communities from Southern Trench, Guaymas Basin, Mexico - 4870-07-0-1_MG | ecosystem: Environmental > Aquatic > Marine > Hydrothermal vents > Sediment ...
GAGCTCGAAAATGCGGACATATTGATTCCCGAAGCAGTCGTGGCAGAACTTGAGCACCAGGCAAATGAGGGTTTTGAAAGCGGCTTGAGCGGCCTTGACGAGATAGTCCAGTTGCAAAATTTTCACAAAGAGGGAAAAATAAATTTGCGTTTTGTGGGCGAACGTCCCTCTCCAGAGGCAATAGCCCATGCGGGCGAGATAGATGCGATCATAAGAAAAGTATCTGAAGAAAGCCGCGCTGTACTTTTTACCTCCGACCGCCTGCAGGCGCATGTGGCTGGGGCGAAGGGCATAAAAGTTTATTATATCAGGCCTGAACAGGAAGCAAAGGAATTGGAAATCAGAAAGTTTTTTGGCGAAGGCACAATGAGCGTTCATCTCAGGGAGGGATGCGTTCCCTACGCCAAGAGGGGGAAGCCCGGGGAATTCGAAATTGTGAAGGTTGGCAGGAGGAGATTGAAAGAAAAGGAAATGGAGGTAATGAGCAGGGAGATAATAGAGGCAGCAAAGAGAGAGAAAAACAGCTTTATTGAGATTGAAAGGAAGGGTGTTACAGTTGTTCAGCTCGGGGCAATGAGAATTGTTATGGCACGTCCTCCGTTTTCTGATAGATTTGAGATAACTGCGACACAGCCAGTGGTAAAATTATCTCTTGACGACTACGAGCTTGATGAAGAAACAAAGGAAAGGCTATCAGATTACAGGAGAGGTGTGATTGTTTCAGGCCCGCCCGGCTCTGGAAAATCGACATTCGCTCAGGCAGTGGCAGAATATTTGAAGGAAAAAGGAGCGATAGTCAAAACAATGGAAAATCCCAGAGACCTGCAGGTCGGGGACGAGATAACGCAGTATGCTCCTCTGGAAAAAAGCATGGAATTAACATCGGACATAATCCTGCTGGTTAGGCCTGACTTTGTTGTTTACGACGAGGTGAGAAAAAGTGAAGATTTCAGAATATTTGCGGACATGCGTCTTGCAGGGATAGGGCTCATAGGCGTCACTCATGCAAACCGCGCCATAGATGCGGTACAGCGTTTGATAGGAAGAGTAGAGTTAGGAATGATTCCCCAGGTTTCAGACACAATCATACACATAAAAAGCGGAAAAATCGAGCAAATACTTGAGTTAGAATTTACCGTCACACTGCCATCAGGCCTGGAGGATGCAGACCTTGCCCGTCCTGTCATAATCGTGAGGGATTTCCATACCAAGAAGGAGCTTTATGAGATATACACCTACGGAGAGCAGGTTGTGGTAATGGCGATTGAAGGAGAAAAAGCAAAAAATTCGATCGAAAAGCTTGCCGAACGCCAACTCCGCTCCATAATAGAAAGATACATCGACGGCAGAGTCGAGGTTAAGATGAAATCAAACAATTCCGCTGTCGTGTATGTGGAGGAAAGAAACATTTCCCATATTATCGGAAAAGCAGGCAAAACAATTTCAAGAATAGAGGAGGAGGCAGGTATGAAATTGAACGTGCAGCCGATGTCATCGCCGTCAGAATCAGAAATAACTCCATCTATTTTCAAGAGGAAAAATTATATCGTAATCCAGGCAGGCAGGCAATACGGCGGCAGGGAGGCAGACATCATTGCGGACGGCAGAATCATTCTTTCAGGCAGCCTTTCTCCGCAGGGAACCCTGAAAATAAGCAGAAAAAGCAAGCACGGAAAAGAGATAGTGAACGCCATAGCTTCAAATAGCGATGTTGTTGTTAAAATAAGGTGATTGTGGTGATTAAATGACGGATGTTGTAACATGCGTGATATCGCATGACGGCAAAATCCTTATCCTTAAAAGGAGCGATGAGGTAGCTACTCATAAAGGGAAATGGGCATGCGTTTCCGGATATGTGGAGGAAGGTGATGAAATATTGGAGAGAGCGATGAAGGAGGTCGAGGAGGAAACAGGATTGCTGAGGGAAAACATTAAACTTGAGAAAGAGGGCAGCCCCGTAAATTTTTTTGACGAAGCAGAAAAAAAATCATGGACTGTTCACCCATTTTTATTTACCTCCGATACGGATAGTGTAAAAATCGACTGGGAGCACACGGAATACAAATGGATAAACCCTGCGGAAATTATCCTTTATGATACAGTTCCAAAATTGAAGGAAGTGGTGGAATCCCTTATATCTCTATAACTTTTATCTCAACCACCCACTTTGCCCATAATTTTGAGGATGTTATAGAACCGTCATCAACATAGGCAATTCTTAATGGGCCGTCGTCAAAATCATACTTGCCGTTTTCGGCATAAGCCAGAATCATTGTAACGCCGCCTCTGCCTGTTTCATTTCCATTGCTATCGTAAACAGTGACATTGCCATTAATTTCATCAATTGTGTAGTTCACTGAATAATTATCTTTTGCGATAACCTGGATTATATAAGAATCTGGCAGGTTACCGATTTCATTCAGAAGCTTTGTCATTCTCACTCCTGTATAACTTTCAGGACCTTTAACATATCCGTGAGAGGTTTTATAGCCGCCGTTTCCCGAAAAACTATCGATTTTTTTTAGGTCAGAGAGGGTGTAGTTGTGATATTCATTTTCATAAGAAAGTGTAAGAAGGACGTTTTCCTTTTCCGAAGGGCTAGAAGGATTATACATATTATAGTATGCGAAAACCCCTACTGCGATTATTATCACTGCCACAAAAATTCCTGTTATAATCTTGTCAGTCTTGTTTTCGGCCATATGTTGTGGATTTTGTTTGTATATATAAATATTTCAGCTCATTGTTCTATCAGAACAATTTTGTCAACCGTTTACAATATATATAACTTCGAATATTATAAATACCAAGACACAATATTGAACACATGGGGAGGAAAGAATATTCCATGTATGAGAACATAGGCGACCTATTGAAGCTTATAACCTCCTCAGGTGTGAGGGTAAAGACGATGATAGGGCTGATAGATGGGCCAAAAACCTCAGGGCAATTGCGCAATGAGATAGGGGTTAGTTCATCGACTGTCATACATGCTGCAAGAGATTTGGAGAGGGAAAAATTGCTGGCGGAAATGGAAGACGGGTATCATCTCACATCTGTTGGGCGTGTTATTTCTTCAAAATTATATGACATGATAAGAACAATGGCCGTCCTCGAAAAAAGCAAAGATTTCTGGCTGACCCATGATGTTGGGGGCATACCGAAAGAATTCCTTGATAGAATCGGTGAACTGGGCGATTATGAAATACTTACATCAAATGTAAAAGATATATTCAAAACACTCACTGTTTATATGGAACTTGCAAAGAAAGCAAAAGAATTCTATGGCGTTTCTCCTGTGTTCGTAGATGCCTTTGTTTCCCTTATAAAAAAGTTGATAAAAAACGAAGCAAAAGTTCAGCTTGTGCTTACAGAGGACGTAATTAAGGAACTTATACACAGGGACAGAAAAGGGTTTAGTGAGGTGCTTATGAACGGAGACGTATCCGTCTGGCAAATTAATGAGGATGTGGGAGTAGCTTTTACAGTTACAAATTCTATATTCTCATTGGGGCTATTTGGACTGGATGGAACATATGATCCGTCTCACGATTTAGTGAGTAGAGAGAAAGGGGCGATAAATTGGGGTAGAGAGCTATTTAAGTACTATAAGAGTCGGGCAAAAAAACTGGAATTGGAAGAAATCTGAACTAATTGTTGCTCGACTCAGGGCATTCCTTTCGCTATTGTTATTTTCACCTATAAATGTAGCTCTAAGTGGATTTTCTGTGGCTTACATTTCATTTCTGCTTTTTGGAGTAAGTGTTAATGCGTGTCTCATCAGTGCTTTCCTTATAACCTTCAGCGTGTACAACCTTAATTTGCTTACAGATAAGAAAGAAGATGCCCTTAATTTTCCGGAAAGAGAGCAATATTATGTAAGTGAGGAGAAAAAACTGGTTTTCATCTCTATTCTATTCTATGTTTTGGCCATAGCGATTGGCAGTTTTGTTAACTTGCGAAGTGTGCCCGCATTGCTAATACCTTTAGTACTTGGGATATTTTACAGTGTTAGGATAAAGGGTTATCGTTTTAAAGATTTATTTATAGGCAAAAATGTTACAGTGTCTCTTTCATGGGCTATGGAAGCATCACTTCTGCCGGCAGCTTTTCATTTTAATGGGGCGTATGTTGCAATGATTTTCATATTTATTTTTATTAACGGGATTATAAATACCACACTTTTTGACTTGAGAGATGTTAAGGGTGATATCAAGGCAGGTGTCAGGACAATACCTTCCATAATTGGGGTGAAAAATACAAGGAATTTACTTTTTGCAATGAATACCTTACTGATATCTTGGGTATTATTTGCTTTTTATAACTCCATGTTTCTGCTTTATATACCTGTTTTTATCTTCTGCATACTGTATGGCTATTTTTATATATTCTACTTTTCGAGAGAGGTTGAAATACCAAGAACTCACTATGGAATATTTTTGGATGGGGAATGGATTTTCCTTCTCATGCTATTCCTTCTGACAGCAGCTTTTTAGCCCAAAATAATAAAATATGGTGATGCATTCATCTATTCATGGCCCGGGTGGTGTAGCGGTAACATAAGGGACTGTGGATCCCTTGTCTCGGGTTCAAAAGAGAATGCGGCAATATGTTGCAACCTTCTGAAAATCCCGGCCCGGGCCCTTTTACCACTTTTTCAAAAACGAGCAGAAATTTTAAAAGGGGCGGGGGGAGCGGTGGCGTTTTAACCACCTGGAGTAGAGAGCTAATCTTGTCCTCCCCCCAGTTTGCTATCTTTTTGCTATCATATTGATAATATCCTCACAGTATATAAAACCATCGATTTTTTCCGTCCACCTCTATCTCTTAACGGATAAATCTCCCCTTAAAAAAAATATAAAGTTTATTATATCATTTAAGCAATATTTACACACAAAATGACCGAATTCATATATCTTGTGCCATCATTTATGGCAATAATATTACTGCCATCGATTGCCTTTTACTTACTTACCAAAAAGCCAAGAAAGAATTATGTTGTAATGCTATCCCTGTTTTGCTTTGATGTATTTTTGTGGAATTTAAGCATTTTTCTGATAAATATTGTTGGGGCAGCCAGCCCATATGCCGTCCTGCTGGCAAAAATTGGGGCTGTAGGACTCATATTTATTGCCCCCTTAATTTTTCATTTCATTGTGGCATATACTGGCTATCTGAAAACCAAAATATGGTACCCTATTGTCTACGGTCCTGCGTTCTTGCTGCTTCTCTCTCTTCCTGGCAAGTATTATGTGGAGGGTGTGGCTACCAAAGGTTTCGGAGTTGAGCCTGTTTATGGCCCACTTTTGCAGGTAAATGATACGATTGCAATGGTGCTTGTAATTTTTTCCACATTCCTTATTTTCAGATATTACCGCGAAAGTGCAGGTATAAAGAAATATCAGAGCCTCTATGTTTTTGTTGCAGTGCCTCTCTCAAGCATTTTCTCATTTGTGAGTTATGAGGTGCTGAGTGTTGCAATGAACACTGCGCAGTTTCCGGTTGGCTCAAGCATAGACTTGGGGGTATCATTAATTCTTTCCTATGCCATATTGAAGTTTAAACTTCCGGTAGAAACAGCTGCAGAGGTCGACTTCCGCATTCTTGCAGAAACAGCAAGTGAAGGAATATGCATTGTTGATCCGTCAGGCAGAATAGATTATGCCAACTCCCATTTCTCCGAACTCGTGGGCATACAAGACAGAAAGATAGTGGGTGAGGAATTTAAAAGGTTCGTTCCCAGGCAGTTTCATGACCAACTCAGAAAAGTGATTCGCAGAACAATGAAAGGGGAAAAATTAACGAACATAGAGATGGAATTGGTGGGGAAGGACAGGAACATCAGTGTTGAAATAAATACCTCTCCGATTACATGGAACGACAGGGTGATAGGGGCTTTTGTAACGATAAGGGATGTTACAGAGAGAAAAAAGACGCAGGAGGAATTGAACCGACAAAAAACCTACTTCCAGGCGTTATTCGACAGTTCTCCCGAGGCGATTGTATCTCTTGATAAAAATCATAATGTTCTTGATGTGAACCGCTCCTTCATAAAATTGTTTGGTTACACGTTGGATGAAATAAAAGGGAAAAACATTGATGATTTCATTCTTCCTCCGGAAAAAGAAAAAGAAGGCAAGAGCATAACAAAAAAAGTTATGGGCGGGGAAACGGTTGCCATCGAGACATACAGAAAAAGAAAAGACGGTTCTCTTGTGCCCGTTTCTCTGCTTGGCGCGCCGATATTTGTGAACGGAGAGCAGGTCGGCATATTCGGGATTTACCGCGATATCACCCAGCAGAAGGAAGCGGAAGAAGAAAAAGAATTTTACAATTCCCTCCTGCGACATGATGTTGCAAATAGAAATATGGTTGTGCAGGGGAATCTTGAGATCCTGGAAAGCACAAACCTTGGGCCTGAGCAAAAAAACCTCATCTCAAATGCACTAAATGCAGCAAGAGCAAGTACGGATCTTATTGCAAAGATAAGGGAGTTGCGGGAGGCAGAAAGGGGGGTAAATATCATCACTCCTGTGGTTGTTGATGAGAGTATATCTAGAGCAATAAAAATAAATATGCAGCAGGCGAAAGATTTCGGTGTCAAAATAAATTATAAAAAAAGTGGTGCTGTTGTTAAAGCAGGGCCGTTGATAGACAATATTTTTTTAAATATCATACAAAACGCGATTGTTCATTCCAATTGCAAAAATATAAACATATATTGCGACAGGGAAAAGAAAGACGGAAAAGAATTCTGCAAACTATCCATAGAGGATGACGGCAAGGGCATACCTGATGAACTAAAAAATGAAATTTTCAAGCCAGGGATAAAAAGAAGAGGAAGCCCGGGCAGTGGTTTGGGTCTCTATCTTGTTAAAAAATTAGTGGAGAATTATGGGGGATGGATTGAAATAGAGGACAGGATAGAAAATGGGGAGAGGAAGGGCACGATATTCAATATTTACCTTGAGATGGCTTAAACCTTTTCAATGGTTTGGATAGATGCCTTCTTGCAACCACCGGCACTTCATAAAATCCTGTCTTTATGTCTCTATCAACTTTTTCAAAAATAGCATCGTTTTCTTTTGCTGTTGTACCGCATTTTACGCACCGATAGCCTTTGCCCTTCCCCATTGATTTCATATGCTTGCCGCATATTTTGCATATCGGATTTTCCTTCTTTTCATAAATTTCTGCCAGAGAATGTATTTTCATTTTTTCTATGTTTATTGTGCGCGGCTCATTTCTAACTCCTCCGTATACTGTAATTTTATCCCCCTTACGCAGCTTTCTGACAAGAGCCCTGAAATTTTTTGTGGGTTCGTAGGCGGCGCATTCAATCTCCTCTCCGTCGCACAGCGAGAAAATCACATGTCCCCCTTCTATTGTTCTCGGCTCGCTGCACACTTTTCCCGTTACAATTACTGACTCATATGGCTTCACGTCTCCTATTTTTTTCTTCTGAAGGTGCTCGTCTGTCCCCTGATTTGTTTCAAAAATAAGCCATCTCTTTATTTTTTCAGACACCACACTTTTCATTGCTTCTGGCAACTCTTTTTCATCATCCCCCCTTATGCCATACATAACGGGGCAAGGGGAATTCGGGGTTATCTGAACATGATGGTTGACATAATCGTAGTTATCGAATGTTTTTTTGAATCTTTTATCCATTTCTTTCACAGATTCCTCATCAACCCATCTTCTCCCCCCATTCCTGTATGTTATGATTTCATATGTTCTGTCATAGGGGTGCCATGCTGTTGCTGCAGATGCGCCTATCAGCCCCCTCCCATTTTTGTAGGGAATGTATAGCGCGTCTAATTCATCCAGAATGCTTTTTACCTCCTCTATCCCCACGATGCTCCTGACAGCTTTTTTGTATAGCCAGTACGGGGGCTTTTTTTTCAGAATTACAAGACCCGGATTTGTATTCTCGCTTTCCATCATTGCCCTTTTTCTCACAATTCTGTCGACCTCTTCTATTATTCTTTCAGCATCCCCCCCGTCAGATACTTTCTTTTCGTAACAGTATCTCTTTCCGTTTACATACCCTATCTCCTTTCTTTTTCCGCTGCCCTTCCCGAACTGGATTGCTATTGCTCCGTTGCCCCTTGTCTTCCACGGTATGTTGGGGTTGAGGCGTACGAGGCGGGGCATTCCTATTATGTCCATCCCCAGATTGTTAAGGCATTCTATTATATCTCCTGCAAGATGGGTTGTGCACATGCCTTTCCTCGAGTCGGTATCGTCTATCCCAAGCCACACAAATTTTTTATATGTGGAAGTAGTATTTTAGTTTGATGAAAAAGGAACTGCTGGCAGACACGAGAGAGCTGTTAGCACGTGCAGGATTCTATGTATCCGACATATGCAATATCCGCCCTTCGAGTTTCGACTTTGTTGCAAGGAGAGATGACACTCTTCTTGTTATCAAAGTGCTCAATAACATAGATGCTCTTAGCGAGGAGGTCGCAAATGAACTCCTCCTTCTTGCAAAACACCTCGACGCTGTTCCGCTTCTCATAGGCAACAGGACAAGCTCCGCTCCATTGGAGAATGAAACATTATATTACAGATACAGGGTGCCGATAATAACATATGACACGCTCAATGACTGCCTTCACGGGATAATGCCTATTATAACTGCAGCTCCCGGAGGTTTTTATGCAAATATGGATGGCAACAGGATAAGGCAGCTGAGGGAGGAGAAAGGCATTTCCCTCGGACAGCTTGCAAGGGTTGCAGGTGTTTCGAGGAGAACAATAAGAATGTACGAGCAGGGAGAAAGGGCGACAATCGAGGTTGCGGAGAAAATAAGCTCATTTCTTGGCGAGGATATATTGAAGCCACTTGATATGAGGGAATTCACAGAGGGTTATGAATTTGAGATAGAACGCAGAATACAGAACGATATGCTTTCAATGGTAGAGTCATTGGGTGCATCCATTTTGCCCACTTTGCGCTCCCCGTTCAATGCCATTTCGGAACTTTTGGATGACCTGCTTCTTGTTGGAATAAAAGATAGAAGGATTGCAGAAAGAGCACGAATCATGTCAAACATATCGAGGGTGATGGAGCGCCATTCAGTATTTTTGATAGAGTCATCATCAAAGAAGAATATAGAAGGCATACCTGTTATAGATAAAAAAGAGCTTTCCAGAATAGACGAGCCGCTCGGGCTGCTTGACCTCATCAGGGAGAGAGAGTGACTTTGAAAGTTGAATTGCTTGCATACACTCCTGAAGGGGAGATTTTATCTGCAATGGCTGCAAAACTGACACATTCCAAGAGCAGCATCAATGATTTGAGGGAGAGCGACGAGGAGGAACTGAAAAATATTCTCAGATATGTTATAAAGGCAGGGCATGAGAGCGTGATAGAGCATGCCTACTTTACATTTGGTATTTCTGGCGTTTCCCGCGCCCTCACCCACCAGCTTGTTCGCCATCGCATCGCTTCCTATTCCCAGCAGTCGCAGCGCTATGTTGAGGCTGATAGGGAGTATGTCATTCCTCCGTCAATCAAGGAGGCAGGAGCCGAGCAGGAATATAAAGATATGATGGAAAAGATATGGGACAGTTATGACAAACTGAAAGAAAAGGTGCCTGTTGAAGATGCCCGCTATATTCTGCCAAATGCTGCATGCACGCAGATAATGGTATCAATGAATGCCCGCTCCCTGTTGAATTTTTTTGAGTTGAGATGCTGCCTTCATGCCCAGTGGGAGATACGTCATCTTGCATGGAAAATGCTCGGGCTGGTGAAAAAAGTTGCACCTGTCATATTCGAGAATGCAGGACCTCCGTGCAAGACAAAGCGCATATGTCCCATGAACAAGAAGGATTGCAAGTGGTATCCTAATCCTTAGAATGCAAAGCATTTATATCCCTCTTATATTTGTCAGAGAAGATGCTATCCCAGAAACGCCGCCGTTTAATAAAGGCGGAGGCAGAAACAAATCCCAATTACGGGAAACCGCCAAGCAGAAGAAGCGTTGAGGAGCTGATAGAAAATGGAGTTGCAATAGTGGACAAACCTGCAGGCCCAACATCCCATCAGGTGAGCGCATGGGTAAGGGACATTTTCGGTGTGGAGAAGGCAGGGCACGGCGGCACGCTTGATCCAAATGTAACGGGCGTTTTGCCAGTTGCACTATCAAATGCAACAAAGGCAATTGGTTTGCTTCATTCTGCAGGAAAGGAATACGTAGCTGTTATGCGCCTTCACGGCGATGCCAGAGAGGATGAGATAAGAAAGGCATGCAGTCGCTTTGTGGGGAAAATACGCCAGACGCCGCCCAAGGAAGCAGCCGTGAAAAGAGTTGAGAGGGAGCGTGAAATTTATTATCTCGACATTCTTGAAATAAAGGGGAGGGATGTGCTTTTCAGGGTCGGATGCGAGGGCGGAACCTACATAAGGGTGCTTTGCGAGGATATCGGGAAGGAGATAGGATGCGGTGCCCATATGCACGAGTTGAGAAGGACGAGAAGCGGCATTTTTGAAGAAAAGGATGTTCATACGCTGCATGACATTCTCGATGCCTACACTTTCTGGAAAGAGGATGGGGATGAGGAAATAAAAAACATTATAAGGCCAATGGAGGATTTACTTTCCCATCTGCCAACTGTAGTTGTGAGAGATTCGGCTGTTGACGCAATATGCCACGGCGCATCTCTTGCCCTGCCAGGTGTTCTGCAGGTTGATACGGGCATAGAGAAGGACACAATTGTTGCAGTCAAGACCTTAAAGGGGGAGGGCGTTGCGATAGGCACTGCTCTCATGTCAACAAGGGAAATGATGGAAAGAGATGCAGGGATTGCCGTTAACACAACAAGAGTGCTGATGAGAAAGGGCACATATCCGCCAATGTGGAAGAAAAAATAAAATGCTGAGGTGGCCCAGCTCGGAAAGGCGCAGGCCTGGAGAGCCTGTGGGGCTTTGCCCCTCGAGGGTTCAAATCCCTCCCTCAGCGTAATTTTTATCTCACCATATCTCCAAAAGTTTTCCTGAGAAGGTCTTTCACTACCTTTGGGCTTACGTCTGAAAAATTGAACTTGGATTTTCCGCCTGACCATTTTATTGTGAGCTCGTGAGAGTTAATATCTTCATTTGAAGAATTCCTCTTTATTTTTATGGATTTTACCTGGTTTTGCCCTATGAAAAAATTGCCATTTGTTTCTGCAATTATATCTGCAACAGGCATTGAAAAGTATCTTTTATACAGATTTATGCCTGCTGTCATGGTGGCACCCATGCGTTTGAGGCGCCCTGCTCCCTGCTCTTTCAATTCCTCTGTCACTCTTTTTGCTTCCTCTTTTATCATGCTGCTCGTGAGCTGTGCCACGATAATGCCTTTATCGGTCGCAACTAAATTGTACGTTTTCTGCCCGAAAACACCGCTTTTAACATTCGGGATAACCCCCAGAACTTGTTCTTCATTCATAGAAATAACCTAAAAATGTAACGGATGTGATGTTTTAATATTTGCCGTCTGAAAATTTTACAATTTGTGCTTCATAGCATCATTTTAGAAAAATGGGCTGTTAAGCTGGCATCTTGACTCCTTGCTAAAAACATAAATCAGATGTAAAACCAAAAATGCGGGCGCCGGGATTTTCGGGCATGCTTATTGCAAGCAATGCATTCGAACCCGGGCAGTGAGCTTGGAAGGCTCAAATCCTAACCGCTAGATCACGCCCGCATCAGTAGGCAATATCGCAATTTCATTTAAATAATTTGGTTCTGTTCAAAGCATTTTGCTTATTTCCTGGTATCTATCATAAGTGAAGACAGGACCTTCGAGACAGACGTAAACCTCGCCGCCTGCAATGCAGTGCCCGCATTTTCCTATTCCGCATTTCATCCTCCTTTCTGCAGAAACAGAAACCTGAATGTCCTCTATTCCTTTCTTTTTTAGCTGTTCAACCGTTGGCTCGAACATTGCAGGTGGGCCGCATATAACTGCAAATGAATTATCTGAAATATTCGCCTTTTCCACAAGCTGGCTCACAAAACCAACATGCCCATCCCATCCGTCATCTGCCGTGTCAACAGTGATTTTTACCTCTGCCATCTTCTCCCATTCTTTCAACTCGTCTTTGAAAATAATCTCTCCCGGTCTCCGTGCGCCGAAAAAAATGCTTATAGTGCCAAATTTATCTCTTTCGGCAAACACCTCTTTTATCAAACTTCGCAAAGGAGCAAGCCCTATTCCTCCTGCTATGAAAATAGGATTGAATCCGTAGAGCTGCTCGATGGAGAAGCCATTTCCGTACGGTCCTCTTATTCCGACTATATCTCCTTTCTTCATTCTGTGAATTTTTTCAGTAAGCTTCCCGACCTTCTTTATGCACAACTCAAAATATTCGGTTGTAGAAGGGGGGGAAGTGATTGAAATTGGTGCCTCGCCAAACCCGGCAACGCTTATCTCCACAAACTGTCCGGGTTTGAACGAAAAACTCTTTTGCTTTTGCTCATCAGCAAAGCGTATCCGATACAGCTTTGTATCTTTTGTAAGTGCCTTTACATCCACAAGCTCGGCGGGAAAGGGCAAAAATTCGTTGTCCATGATTATCAAGAGTGTATACATCTCTATTTTATATCTTTTTTTAGATATTGCCTGATTAATTATTTGTATCACCCTATTTGTATCACCTGGTTGGTATTATATTCCCTGTTAAAAGCGCGATAAGAAGGGCAGCGAATATGGCGGGAGCCATGGGGTGGGAAGGAAATACATAAACCTCAGAGCAAAAAACCTTCAGCTTTTTTATATCATCTGCAGAGATGCCTGTATGGCTGGGGGCTGCGATCACCTCATCCAGTTTATCTTTCCGTGAAAAAATTTTTAGCAGAAAGGATGGCTTTTCCGCGATACGCACAATATTTCCATCCCTTATGCCTATGGTTTCTGCGAGCATTTCTCCCCTGATCTCATCAGATACCTCCACCTTTTTTCTGTAAGGGAGGAAAGGGCTGGCTGCATCTGCAGCAATTGCAAGGAAAAAAATAGAAATAAGGAAAGAATGTGTAATGAAATAAACGAAGCATGCGATTCCGGCCGGCGTCAGTGCAAAAACAAGTGCTTTTCCATCTTTTCTTTTGATTGCCCCCTGCACTCCAAAAATGAAAAATTGCATGAAGGTGGAGAGGGCAATCATCAGAAAAAATGTGGGGATAAAGGAACTACCATCTGGAAACAGCGGAGTGAGGGAAACTATTCCCATGAGGAGTTTTGCATCTCCCCCTCCGAAGAGCCCTGCTCTCCACATCAGCCATATCAAAGGGAATGAAAGGGCGAGGGGAAGAACAATCAAAACCCATGGTGCACCATAAAAAATTTGAATTGATGAAAGAATAAGTCCGGTAGCTATCATTCCGAGAGTAAGCCAGTTAGGTATCTCCCTTGTTTTTACATCAAAATAAGATGCTGCAAATGCACCGACAATAGCAATAGCGACGCCAATCCACATCAATTCACCATCGCAGAGGGCTCTTCTCCTCCGTGCCAGCTCATCCTAGGGCGGACTTTTATTATGTGAACAGACTCTGAGTTATCATCTATTATAAGAGCCACACCTTTCTCCATGCCCACCTTTTTCAGCGCTTCGCCTATTTCTCCTCGCATGTAAGTGGGGCGAACCCTGTTAAGTGCATCTATATCCCCCTGGGCAGTAAGGCGGTGGCATATTATTATGTCGCTGTGAGACAGAACTTCGTCATCAAGAGCGCTTGGCCTCTGCGTAGCAAGAAGGAGCGATAAGCCTGGCTGCCGCCCCTGCCTCATCCACTGGTTTATAATAACATCCTTTGAGACACTTTTCCCCGGAGGCAGGAATATCTGTGCTTCGTCAATTGCCATCCACACAAGTGGAAATTTTCTTCTTCCTGTCGATTTGCCCTTTATGATATCCTTCTCATCATTTTTTCTCTCCCGAACTCTACTTTCAAAAATTTTTCTTGCTAGGACAGCAACAATGATAACTTTCAACTCTTCGGGATAGGAGCTTATGTCAACTACCGTGGTCTCCCCTGCTCTGACTATTTCATCAAGAGGCATTCCTTTTTTATCAAACACATCCCAGGATGATGCCATTTTGAAAAAATTCTCCCCTGCGCCTTTTGCCTCGTTGCTTGAACGGTCATCATTTGCCATTTGTTCTATTATATCATCTATTGAATACTCTTTTCCTTCAAGCTCATTTATTGCCCTTGCAATGGCAACCCCGGTTGAATCAACAATCCTTATCCCAAAAAGATTGCACCACTGTAGGGGGCTTATTTCAGATGTTTTGAGCGAAAACTTTTCAGCCGGCAGCCCCATCTTTCTGTATTCTTCCACATTGTCAGGAGAACTAAGCAAACGTATCTTTATCCCTGAAGGAAAGAGTCCCCATCTCTCAAGCATTTCTTCATGCTTTTTATTTCCAAAGAAAGAAGTCCAGTAAATGCCCAACGTGTCAATAACAATCACGCCGATATTTTTTCTGATATCCTGCTCCGTCATTGACAGTTCTTCAATAAACGTTCCCATTGTGTATGATTTGCCATATCCCCTTTTTCCACATATCAATATAACGTGGGGCTTGGCTCCATCCACATAAACGTTCGAGCCAAGGGATTTATCAAGGGCATAGTACCTGCCGATATTCAGAACCCCTCCTTTTCCTCCTCTCCTCCCAAGCACATACAGCTTTTCAGATATGCTTTCTTTTTCAGCACCTGAAATACTGAGGGCCATCAAAAAATATATAGATGAAGGATTGATTAAATTTTGGGAAGGGATATGCCTTGCAATTACACCATCAGGAGAGAGGGTGATATAAGAATTGCAGTGGCAAATTGTGAGGGTTGCAATGCCTCATCTTCCATACTTGACGGAGAGTGCAGAAAAAATATTATGGAGATGATAGGAAGGGAGGCAAATATTGATAGGATAATTCTGAATCATCCGTTTGTGAAGGTATTTGAAGGCCAGTCCCTCTCCTTCCTGAAGGATTTGGCAGATTTTGTTGAGGGGCTTAAAGCATATGGGGCATCGGCAGCAGATTTGAAAGGGTGCGAGACATGCCTTGAGAAAAGCATGGTGAAGATGGAAGAAATAAAGAAAATCGCGCCTTCAGACCCGATACATGCCTTTCAGTTGCTCAGAGACGAGCTGAAGTTTTTAAGAAAAGAGAGCAGGGATGCATGTGCGGAATGCAGAAGAAGATATGCCAGAATTCTTTCAGAGATTGTAGAAGGGCGGGCATTGAATAAAAGAGTAATCGGAAGAAAAGAAAGCGAATTCTATTACAGGGAAAAGATACAGCCATATGTAAGGCCCATGTTTTTTGACACCTACATAAAATTAACCCCTCCGTCGGATGCAGTATTTATAAAAAAATATGAAGTAAAAAGGAAAGGGGGCAGACCTCTCAAAGTTTCTCTTTACTCCCTCTCATCCCGTCCTGAAAAGTTATATTTCATTATCCCGCCGGAATATAATTTGCCCGAAAATGAACTCAAAATTCTGCAAAAGGTAAGGGAGAAACTGGTGCGCCACCGCCCCCGGGAGCCGTCGTTCATGGAACCTGAAACATCGAGGGAATATTTTCTGAAATTTGCAAGAGATAAAATAGGGGAGGCGGCGGAGGAAGCGGGGATGGCACTCAATCGCGAAAAGCTTGAATTACTTTCAGATATTTTTGCAAAATATACCGCCGGACTCGGGATACTTGAAGACCTTCTCCTTGACGAAAGAATTCAGGACATATATGTAAATGCGCCTGTTATGCGCAACCCCCTCCACATAATCCTCGACGGAGAGGAATATACTTCTAACATCTATTTTTCGGAAGGGGATGTGGAAGCTCTGTCATCGCGATTCAGAAGCTTGAGCAGAAGACCGTTTTCAGAAGGCTCGCCAATTCTGGACATGGGGCTTGACAGATACGGGGCAAGAGTAGCAGCCATCTCCCCGCCATTAACCTCGAAAGGCGTGGCATTTGCCATAAGGAGGCATAGCCCAAAACCATGGACTTTGCCGAAGTTCATATCATTCAGAATGTTCTCTCCAACAGCTGCTGCACTCCTTAGCTTCCTGGTTGACGGACAGGCATCGATACTTATTGCGGGAAGCCGCGGCTCGGGCAAGACCTCCCTTCTTTCAGCCCTACTTCTTGAGATACCACAGAGATATCGCATATTGACCATAGAGGACACACCGGAATTGCCTGTCGAGCAACTCCAGCATCTCGGCTACAAGATACAGTCTCTTGTAACCCGGCCGGTGACTTCAATGGGAA
>Ga0190303_1000504_pt1 | contig 16253 bp, 16 predicted proteins | sample 48700701_MG_FD_161672 | JGI IMG/M metagenome (GOLD analysis project Ga0190303, IMG submission 161672) | Hydrothermal vent sediment bacterial communities from Southern Trench, Guaymas Basin, Mexico - 4870-07-0-1_MG | ecosystem: Environmental > Aquatic > Marine > Hydrothermal vents > Sediment ...
CAAAATCATCTTTTACAGCGGTTATATCTGTATTTAAAACTTCCGCTTTAACGGTATATCCAAGTTTTTCTAAATATGTTTTTAAATTTTTATACATATCCTTTTCTAACATAATTATTCTCCATACATCAATATTTTATTATTTATCTAAGTTATTTAATTATATCATATCAATATTTTTATAACAATTAAATTAGCTTTTTAGTGTGAATACAAATTATCAAAAGCGAACTATAATAGTCCGCTTTAAATAGCCATTATTATATATATATTTACTTTCTTTCGTTATTACTTTTTGGTGTTTTAATAACCTTAACTAGTAAATATATAATTCCAATATTTACAAAGATTAATAATAGTCCTACCGGATTTCTTAAAACATTTATTATATATCCAACATACGGAATAACTAAAACAACTTTACCATCAATATTACTATATGTAATATCTACATCTTCGTTATCAGCATTTTTCCAATTATCAAAATCTCCGATATCTTTTGTAGCACCTTGAGTTTTATAAATGATTGTACCATCATTATCTAATATATCACCAATATAATGTGTTACTTTACTATTTTCCCCAAGTTCGGGAAGATAAACATCAAAAGTAATAGCGTCTCTAATTTGAAGATTCTCTTCTTTTACTTTATGAATAATGATCATATCATTAGTCATTATATCTGGCTCCATACTCGAAGAAACAACTATATAAGAATTATATCTTAAAATTTCAGTTGTTTTATTTGGTATGAATATCTTTAGTAAAATATAACTGCTTATAATTAGTACAAATAAAATAAACAATATATTTTTAATGTTTTTATAAGTTGTATTTTTCATAATATTACCTCTTAATCGTTTAGTTAAATATCTATTTCTTTTTTAGTCATAAATAAATAGTAATAAACATAAAGTAAAATACCATGTGATAGCGTTATAAAAATAAATCCTTTTAGAAATGATGACGAATAGTATATTGTTCCAAATAAATTCGCATTTTTGACATATTCACCAATAATATTATCTTTATCAAAAGTATTAGTAACATCTTGATCATATGATGTAGATACCGTAAAATTATCATTATCAACAGCCATAACTGTTTCAATCCAATATATTTTATATCCAAAATCATCATAAATTATTATTTTATCTCCAACTTTTATATCCTCAAAAGGTAATTCTTTAACTTTAACTATTCCAAATTTAAGAGGATTATTAATATCTTGATTTGGTAAAACTGCGTTTACATATGCATGATTAAATATTCTAAATTGATAATTTGAATCAATTAGATATATCATCATAATACTAATATTAAAAAGTAAAATAAATCCAAAAAGAAAAAATCCAATCTTAGCATACTTTTCCTTTTTTTGTTTAGATAGATTTTTTAATTTGTATATTATCTTTTTAGTATTATTTAATAATTGTGTGTTTTTCATATATACCACTTTATTTCAAAATATTTTTTTGTTTTTATTCTTCTTTGTCTTCTTCTTTTTTTATAACTTTTGGATCTCCCTTTTTAATTAAGTAAACAATTCCAATTACAACACCAATATTAACAACTACAGTTGCGATACCGAATGGGCTCTTTAAAAACTGTACTATATACCCAAGTTTATTAATTTTAAAAACATATTGTCCAAGTACATCGTCTGCGCCAATAACCCAGTAATCAGGTATAACAGTAACACCATCTTCAAAATAACGGTGTGTTCTAATAATAGTATCTCCATCATTATTTTCTGTGATTGAATAAATAAAATGAGTTACTACTTCTTTTTCACCATCATAATTAATATCTGCCATAAAAGTAATTACATCTTCTTCTTCTAAATCATCAATTTTAGGATTCTTAACAATAATTAAATCATTAACATTAATATAAGGTTCTAAACTATTAGTAATAACGACATAAGGTTTAAATCCAAAGACTTTAACAGTTTTATCTGGTATGAAAATAGCAATTGAAATATATAAAACTAATACTCCAGCTATAAGATAAAACAATCCTGTTTTTATATATTCTAGATACTTCTTTTTATTCATTTGTTTATCCATTATTTTGCTCCTCACATATTACTTAATAATTAATTATACCATGTAAATTTAATTATTAATGAAAAAACCATGGTTATTCTAACAGTCATTATTAAAATGTACTTTTAGTTTATCATGGTTTTTTATTACTTTATTATCAATAACTTTTTTGTTTAAATAATTTACCTATTAATTAGGATTTACTGTAAATTCAATTGTAATAGTTAATGTTCCAGTTTTAATGTTATCATATTCAGTCTTATCAGCTGGTTCATGATCAAATACAACTGATAAAACTACGTCTTGTGATGCAGCTCCTTCAGTAAGGACTGTTGCTGGAATAGATGCACTAAATAATACTTCTAATTCTGCTGATGTGAATCCTGTCATTGCGTAAGTAACATTTGTAATAGTTAAATCACCAGTAGCTCCTGCAAATTCAGTTCCACTATCTTGATCCCAATCCATTGGGATAGTCCATGTTGCTGTGTCAGATCCTGCTGCTCCATTACCAGTAGGCACCAATGCTGAACCTGTATTACTTGTGTAAGCCGTTAATGTTAATGTTGATGATTCTGCTGCGCCAGTTCCAATCGTAACTGTCACATCTCCGTTTGTAGCTGTATCTGGTGATAAACTACTTGCCCAATAAGCAAATGTTCCTGTAGTAACAACTACAGCTAACATTAATAATAATCCAATTCCTAATTTTCTTGATTTCATCATTTTTTTAATCTCCTTTGTTTTTCGTTTTTTTAGTTTTTTCTATTTTGTGTTCATTATTTCTAATATGTGTGTTACTCAATTACTTCTTTTTTTACTAATTCAAATCCTAAAGTAAAGTTAATCGTCTTACCTACTAAATCTTCATATGCCGTAATAGAGTTATTAACATTTACTAAATCTATATTTAAACCTCTTGATATTGCTTCATCCATATCAATCGGTTCTAATAACTCAACAATAACAATAATTCTAATTGTATCGTTAAATAGATCCAAGTCTGTTCCGTTTTCATTTCCCATGACTGTTACTTTAACTAGATGACTATACATATCATCATCATCTATTAATATGTCATTAACAGTAATTCGGAGAATAACTTGGTTAAGTAGTTCTTTAGATACTCCAATGTCATAATCTAATTCAATTTTTTCGACATCACCAACAGCAACTGCGTATCCTACAGGTACTAAACTTAAAGCACCAGTATCAATATTTAAATCTGTCACTAAGATTTCAAGAGGATCACCAATTGTAATCACATCAACTTCGTTAGTTACTGTAACTTCTTTCCAAAATGCGAATGCTGATGTCATTGTGAATGACAATCCAATAACTAAGAGTAATAAAGTACCCATTCGAACTGATTTGAAGCTAATCATACTTTATCACTTCTCCTTTTAAATATAAAAAAACTAACAATATGTTTGTTAGTTTGAAGTTTTTAGATATTCATACTCTTTAAACTTAACCAACATATCACAAGTCACATGACAGCTGGCTACCATTTTAAAGGTCCTATAGCTTTGCGTATTTAAGTTTCCTTAAACTTGCCTTTACATTTCATGATTTCTATATTTTTTATATTATGTTACATATAATATAGTATGAAAACTCATTTGTCAATAAAAATGAGCTGTAAAGTATATCAAAAAATCATCAAGGACTATTTTGATATACTTTACAGCCATATAATAGAAAATAAATATTTAATTTTAGAGCCATTCGCACACTATTAAGAGATATTTTTTAGTCACTTTCGAAGGTTATATCAAAACTTAAATGTTGTCCTGCTATTTCTAAATATTGTTCTTCAGTAGGAAAATTCATTGATAAAACCACTGTAACTTCCATATAATATCCTGCTTCAGTATCATCATAAAATTCAAGTTGAATATGATGATTTTCAGGTATATTTACTTTGAAATCAAATACAAACAAATCTTTAACATCTTGTGAAGCGATATCGTCATTAATTTCAATATCGTTGATAAAATAATCAACTTCAACTCCATATTGAACAAAAATTAAATAAGTAAATTCGATTTCTTCAACATCGTTAACTCCTAGTATAGCACCTTTAGGAACTAAATATTTTCCATTTGCTGTATCAATACTTTGTGAAATTACAACATGTGTATTTTCTGATGTTAATGATATTTTATTAGCATCTTCTGCGATTACATATAATTTTAAAGAACTTAATGAAAATAAAAAAATCAAAACCAAGCTTAGAATCAGCTTTTTCATAATAGATCACTCCTTATAAACGTTTTATGTAAGGTAACTGGCTATCTCATTGAGACCCTTTAGTTTTCTGTCCCTGAATTACTCCAGGTTTAGCTTTGTCATACATCGAACATCTATAAATCTATTATAGTTTCGATTGACACCCTTATATTATCACACAATATATATATATACAAATATTTAATCTGTTTTTTTCTAAAATTTAATCTTTTTGAAACAAAACGTTCATTCTGTCTTATATCATCAACTCAACAATTTTAATTTCATCTTATGATATAAAAATTGTTATTATGTATATTAACCAACTAATCACAAAAAACATATTTTTACTTTAATATAATATGTTATACTATGTTTTGAAGGAGTGATTTTATAAATGGCTAAATTAGAATTATTAGAAAAGTACGCTAAACTTATTGCTGAAGTTGGAGCAAACGTCCAAAAAGATCAATTGGTAGTTGTCAATTCATCAACTGATACAAAAAAAATCGCAAGATTAATAGTTAAAGCTTGTTATAATGCTGGAGCTAAACGCGTTGAAGTTCAATGGAATGATGCTTATATATCAAGACACGGATATGATTCAATGAGTATTGAAACATTAGAAGAAATTCCTACTTGGACTATTGAAAAAAGTAAATATTTTATTGAGAAAGGTGGATGTATTATTAGTATCACATCACCAATCACAGGAATAAATGCTGGAGTTGATCCTGTTAAAATGCAAAAAGCAGGAATCGCGCATATGAAAGCATTTAAATTTGTTTCTGATTATGTTATGGGTAACGGAACACAATGGACTGTCGTTGCTGCTCCTAATAATGTTTGGGCTAAAAAAGTATTCCCAGACTTAAATGAAAATGATGCTTATGAAGCATTATGGGATGCTATTTTACAAGCATCTAGAGTAACAGAAACAAATGATCCTATTGAAGAATGGCATCAACATAATGAAGAATTATTATCACATAATAAAATCTTAAATAATTATCAATTTGATAGTCTTCATTTTACTAATGAACTAGGAACAGATTTAACAGTTAAATTAGTTGATAAACATATTTGGGCAGGCGGAGGAGAAACTTCTAATAAAGGTGTCTATTTCAATCCAAATATCCCAACTGAAGAAAACTTTACAATGCCATACAAATATGGTGTTAATGGTAAAGTTGTGGCTACAAAGCCACTTAATTACCAAGGGAACTTAATTGAAGATTTCTGGTTTGAATTTAAAGATGGTAAAGTAGTTAACTATGATGCCAAAAAACAAAAAGATACACTTAAAAGATTATTAGAAGTTGATGAAGGTAGTACTTATTTAGGAGAAGTTGCACTTATAAGTTATGATTCACCAATTAATAATTCAAATATTTTATTCTTAAATACCTTATTTGATGAAAATGCTTCATGTCATTTAGCACTTGGTAGAGCATATCCAATGAATGTAGAAGGTGGTACAAAGATGAATGAAGAAGAATTAGTAAGTGTTGGTTCTAATCAATCAATGAACCATTCTGACTTTATGTTTGGCAGTAAAGATTTACAAGTTGTTGGAACACAAAAAGATGGAAAAGAAATTGTAATTTTTAAAGATGGAGATTATGTAATCTAATATTTTATTACTATATAATTATAAAAGCACTCTAATACATTTAATGTATTAGAGTGCTTTTTGTTATATTTATTTAATCTCCTAAATAATCATCTAAAGCTGCTTCATAAATCGGTTTAATTTGATCAACTACAGTTCTTGATGTACCATCCTTAATACCAGCATTTATATTAATATTCCATGAATCTTGTGAAAAAGAACCAACACTCATTGCTGAAATTAAATCAAAATAAATTTTATCATATATATCTAAATATGCTTCAACGTATATTTCATCATCAAATTTAGTCATTAATATTAATTCATAATCGTCAGCTAATTCAATGTCAGTTTTCCAAAGTTGAATCGCATTCCATACTTGGAAAACTAATTCTTCTCTTTCCGGTGTCATACCTGACGCCATGACAAGTAACGCAACTCCATTTACTGGAGAAATATATTCACCCGTGTAATCATCAGCTACAGGAAATGGTACAAATCCTAATTCAAACGGAAGTGATCCCCATCTATTATCTGCACTAACAAACCATAATTCACCTGGATGCATTGCAACTTTTCCCGCCATCCATTCAGGACTTCCCGCATCATATTGAGGATTTAATTCAAATAGGCCCTTATTATATAAATTACTTAAATAATCATATGTATCTAGTGCTGGTTTTTGAGCAAATGCAACACGACCTGTATCAGCATTAATTAAACTTCCACCATTTAACGGAATCATATTTTGGGCATAATAAGATAAAATACCACCTAAAGCGTACATATCATCACCTTGTGCTGATAATTGTGTTTGAACATCGGTAGCCCATGTTTCAAAAGTAGTCCAATTCCATTCTCCATTTAAATATAATTCAGTAGGATTATCAACACCTAAATTTTCTACTAGTTCAGCATTATAATATAATCCATATGAAATTTGTACTTGTCCATTACCAAATCCATATACATCTCCTTGATAACTACCAATTTCGATATACGATTCATCAATATTACTGCCATATTCATTCATATATGGAGAAACACTAGCAATTGCATCACCTAAAACTAATTGTTGAATCCAATTACTTGCAATCCAATAAAGATCAGCTAATTGGTCTCCTGAAACAGATGATTGAATAATTGAAGTTACTCTACTTGGTCCCCAAGCAGCACTTGGAGAATATTGTTCAAATACTATATCAACATTTAATTCTTCTTCAATTAATAAAATTTGTTCTTGTCTATCTAACTGCTCTGTTCCAGAATAATTTTCATCAAATGGATCAATTTGAGATACTGCTCCATGCATAATAGTTATAACTTCAGGATCATCTTTAACGCAAACATCACCAATAAGTTGATAATGGATTGCACAACCTGATAAACTAACAACTATGATTGTTCTAGTAATAAGACTAACGTTTCCATCAGAATCAGTTACAGTATATGTTAAAGTATAATTTCCTACCTCATCTAAATTTAAATCTCCTGATACAATTATATTAGCTGTAATATCCCCATCTACTTTATCAGTAGCAGTTACACCATCTAATTGATCAAACGAATCCCCTATTGTTAATGATACTTCATCAACACCACTAAATACAGCAGCATCATCGTTACCACTAATATCAACACATACTCCATTTTCTAATGCTTGAGTAGAAGTACATTTAGGATTATCAGTAGTTTTATTACATGCAGCAAGAGAAAATACTAATGTAGCTACAGCTAAAAATAGTACGGTTTTTTTCATGAAAAATACCTTCTTCCATTAATTATTATAATAATTATTATACTCCTATTAAATATATAACAGTAGTTCTCTATTATAACTTTCAATATTAAAAAGTTTTTTTCATATGAATATAATCTTTTATTTATTTCTTAATCTAAAAATAGTTGGAAGTAAGGTAAGTGTTACTAAAACACTTATTCCCATACTAACCCACATTAATACAGAAACATTAAAATGAATATTTAATGGAGAAAGCATTAATATGCTTAATCCTAACGAAATTCCAAGTGCATTTGTAATTATTGGTTTTGATGAATTGTTATATGCTTTTTCTATTGCTGAATCATTATCATTATTCTCTTTTAAATAGTATTTATATAAACTACTAAAATGAATAGCGTAATCTATTCCAACTCCAATTGTAATACTAAAAATAATTACAGTAGTTACATTAAGTGAGATTCCACTCAAACCTAAAAATCCATATAGTCCAATAACAGTAACAACTATTGGCAATAGACTATAAATAGCTATTTTAAAACTTCTTAAAGTTACTAATAACATCAATAAAACAATTCCAAGTGCTAACAAAATACTTCTTATTTGCATACTAGCAATATTAACATTTAAATCTTTCATCAAATATTGAACTCCTGTAACGCTAGCATTATCACTAAATGATGTAACTACTTCTTCAATTTCAGTTAATGTATCGTTATCTAAATCGTTTGTAAAAACAAGCAATCTAACTGTTGTTTCATCAACAGATATTAAATTATCAATAATATTATTCTTATTACTTATAATACCGGAATAGATATTGTTAAGAACTATGTCGTTAGGAATATCATCATCAAAATTAGTTTTATATATTAGATTCATAAACTCATAAGGATTGATTACTTTACTTACTTTATCAAAATTATTTAATTCATCAGCTAAATCATTAACTTCATTAAGTGAAGTTAGTGATATTGGAGTAGAATCTAATTTAATTGTAACAAAAATCGGAATACTTCCTCCATTTACTTCTTGTATCTTTTCAGCATTTTTATTAACAATAGTAGATTTTTTATATATCATTAACATATTAAACTCATTATCAATATGTGAAAAAGAAAAAACAGTAATAATTAATACTATTAGTACAATAATAAACGATGGTATCCCCCATAATTTTCTTAAATAACTAGATAAATCAATTTTTTTCTTATGACTTTTATTAGGTAATATATCTATATTACCAACAAGAAGCAGCGGTAATACGTACCATGTAGCAATACCCGCAAACAAAATTCCTATAGAAGAAAAAATTGCTAAATCAAAAACACTTTCTGTTTGTATTGTTAATAAAGACAAAAATCCTGCTATCGAAGTTAAAGTAGTAACAATCATAGGAATTCCTACAAGATTTAATGTATTTGTTAATCCTATAATATTATCTTTTCCATCATTTTTTGCATCTTGAAAGTGCGACATAAAATGAAGACCGTCAGCACTCCCAATAACTATAATTAAGATAGGAACAATAGCCGTTAATAATGTAACCTCATTCCCTAACCATCCAATAAATCCGAAAGTCCATAATGATCCCATCGCAGCTGGTAAAATACTCATTAGTGTTGGCTTAAAAGCTCCCATTTGCCATTTAAATACTAATAAGATAACGATTATTGCTAATGGTGGTAACATTAATAATATTTTAAATATATAGTCACTTATTTTTAATTGATTATATGAATCTCCAGAAATAAAAGTTGAATAATCAAATGTATCTAAAATGTTCTCTATTTTATTAATATCTTTATTTCCAAAATCATTTGAAATAAAAACAGTAAAAGTAGAATAGTATGTATCTTCTTCTACAATAAGTGGTGAAAATTTTCCAAAACTATCATAATAAGTTAATAGTTGAGAACTTGATATATCTTCAATTTGAACAACTGCATTATTTATAACCAACTCTTTTGGAGCAACTCCTTGAACATAGTCTATATTTTCCATTAATTCAATATTTGCTTGTATATATCTCAAATCTTGAATAGTTTCATCATTAAAATTAGGATGTTCAACTAAGACAATAATTTGATTTAAATCACCAAAAGTTTCCTCAAGTTCATCTAGTCGATCTTGATAAACAGATTCTTTAGTTGAGAAAACAGAAAAATCAGTATTGAATCTGATTTTTGTTACTCCGACTAACGCTATAATATTAACTATCATAAAAATAATAATTAATATCTTTTTATTATTATTGATAAAATGTACGTATTTTTTCATATAGTCCTCTTGTTTTTTTGACATTAGTATTTCTAAATTGGCTTTTTATTCCATAATCATTATAACACTTTAATTTAATTATTGAAAAATATCATATTAATCATATCAAAAAGTTATATAAGTAATTGTGGTATAGTTTAACCATAAGCTTCAAGCTCGTAAAAACTTTTACACTTCGAGTGTTTATTAAAGTCTACACCTTCCTATTATATCAAAATAAGCTAAAAGAAATTCTCCTCTTAGCTTTTTATTTAGATATATTAATACTATGATAAATCAAAATAAGCAATACCTACAGTACCTACACCTGTATGGCAACCAATTACCGGGGTAATCGGTGCTTCAATATATTTATAATTGGGATATACTTTTTTAATTTTATTTTTAACAAATTCTAATCCTTCAACGTTATTTGAAGTATCATATGTAATAATAAAGTCCTTTAAATTTTTTAAATCTTCTAAAACTAAGTCAACCATTCTTGTTAATGATTTCTTTTGAGTTCTTACTTTTTCAAATGAAACTATTTCACCTTGATCATTAATTATTAATATAGGTTTTATTTTAAACATACTCCCCATGAATCCACTGGCTCCACTAAGTCTACCATTAGCTACAAATAATCTTAAATTATCAACCATAAAATATTGTTTCCTATTTGTTTTCAATTTTTCTAAATAAGGAATAATTTCTTTCGTTGCTTTACCTTCATCAATTAATCTTAGTGCTTCTAATGAAATAAATCCTTCACTTATCGCTGCGTTCAATGAATCAATAATGTGTATTTTTAGCTTGCCTGAATATTGTTTCTTTCCCATCAAAAACACTTTATATGTTCCACTTAATTCAGAAGAAATTGTCGTTACAATTACTTCCTCATACCCTTCATTTTCGAGCGATTCTAACATTACTAGAAATTCTCCTATTGAAGGCATTGATGACGTTGGTACTAACGAATGGTCATTATCTAGCATTGAGTAAAACTTTTCAGCTGTCATTTCGATATAATCACTATAAATATCTTCGTTCATAATGATTTTCATTCTAATAATTCTTAAATTTTCGTTTTTTATGTTTAAATAATCTAAACACCCTGTGCTTGTTGCTATAACCGCAATTTTATTCATTTGTATCCTTCTTTCTATTTTGTCTTATTATATCACTCTTCTTTTAAAATTAAAAGATTCTAAGAGACATAAGAATAAAATGTCAAATATTTTATATTTAGTGTTAAAAACTTAAAAACAGGAATAACCTCCTGTTTTTAAGTTTTTTTTCTAGAAAAATCTTTTGATGACTTACCAGAGAAATTACTTGATGTTGTTCCCTTTTCTCGTTTACTCTTTAAAAACTTGGCACTGTACTTTGCTTCTTTAATATCTTTACTTTTCTCTGAATCTTCTTCTTTTGCTGTATGTTTCCTTATCTTTAATTTATTTGACACCTAATCAACTCCTTTAAGTGAAATAGTATCTTTACTTATTATAACATGAATCAACTTCACATTATAGGTTTATTACTTAATGGATAGTATAAAATGATTTTGAAAACTACTCAAATTCAAGTATTATGGTTTAAACATAAAGTACTCTTTCAAATACATATGAAAATCTGATTCTTATAATAGTTTTGATAAACTCTAGTTATCTAATTAAATTACTTAAGGTGTGGCTCATTGTTATTTATTTTAAGTATGAGACGTCATTAGAAATTGTATGAACTTTATTTAATAAAGAAATAAAATTCTATACAAATACAATAAATCAAGACCTCTTGTTGTTAGTAACTCTTAAAACTTTTATTATACACAATAAATACATCAAAATTTTTATAATTAATGTCTCATTATTTCTTTTTGTTTAGCACTATCCAAAACCTTGACACAGAACTCTATATTTTATCTAAATAAAATATACAAGAATTAATGATATACCATATAGTATTAAAAAAATACCTATTATTTTATTTAAGATTACTTCATCGATTTTATTAGCTTTTCTACTTGAGATATTTGCGCCAATAAATGCTGCAATAGAAGTTATTACTAATGGAAGAAGTATTGATCCACTAATCACAATATGTGTTGCTGCTCCTACAAAAGCTACTCCTGTCATTATAAAAACACTTGTTCCAACACCTTTTTTAAGGTTATATCCTAAAAGCATTGTAAGTACAGCCAACATTGACAATCCACCACCAGATCCGAAGAATCCACTAATCATTCCAATAACCGCACCCCAAAATATTGTTTGAAGAATTATCCATTTCTCTTTTTTCCTTGTTTTATTTTCACTCCTATCCTTAACCGGATAAATAATAAATCTTAACCCCAAAAATAAAACAAAAATATTAATAGTAGTATTTAGAGTAATCGGATTAGAAAAAGATGATAAGTAGCTTGCTAAAATAGTAAAAAAGATTACACTTACTCCCATAATTAATCCATTTTTCAAATCAATATTCTTATTTTTATAATAAGTTACTGTACTAGTAGCTGAAGCTAGTACGTCACTTGCTAAAGCAATACCTATTGCAATATATGGATCCATTCCTAGCATAGTCGCAAATAATGGAGCAATAATAGTCGCTGCACTTAGCCCAACTAATCCTGTAGCTATTCCTGCTATTAATCCTCCAATTATATAAATCAGTATTTCCATAGGGATTCCTCCTGTTTATTATTCTCTATCTTTTGGTTTTGGTCGATTTTTTGTAGACTCTATCCATCCATTATTTGCATCACTAAAGTAATCAAATCTTGGAACATATGGCTTAATATCTATTAAGGGTGTACCATCTAGTACATCAATACCAGATACTATCAATTTATTTTTAACTATTCCCTCTAATTTCACAGTTGATATACCAATGTTATTTGGTCTACATGGGTGTCTAGAAGCAAAAACACCATGAGAATCATCATCTAAAAATGTAGGTCTAGATAATTTCATTTCTCCAGCTTTATCGAAAATATAAAATAATATAATATGTGAAAATGATTCAATAGTTTCTAGTCCATCAATATATTCGGGATATAACTCGATTTGTCCTAATATATTATTATATATATAACCTTGAATAGGACATTCATCCTTTATTTTATAAGGACTATGTATTACCCCAATTTGTTTTACTTCAAATTTCATATTCATAGCTATTCCTCCCGTTTATTTACCAATTTCTATACATAGCTACACCTTTTTTTTCGCTAAATATCAATATACATATTACTATTATACTTGAAAAAAACAAAATAACAATTACTTAAATAGAAAAACTACTATTAATGATAAAATATCTAAAAGCATAAAATATCGTTCAAATCTATATAAAAAACAGAATCTCAAAATAATTTTGATAGATTCTGTATATCATTAGTTGCAACTTGTAAAACCTTACCTAACAAAGTATACCAAAGTGGATAGTTTTCTTTCTTAAATATAAAAACATTAAAAGTGCTTGAAATTTTCAAGCACTTTTTTAATGATTAAAATATCAGTTCTATTTCTCGATTTATATTTTAAAAATATTCAATAATTCATCATTTATATCAATTTGAACTATATTGCTTTCAAGTAATATTTCATAAAATTGTTTTACCTTATCTACTAATTCATCACCATCAACATATTCATATGTTACTCTATTCAAAAACAATTCAACATCATCACTTTTTGCTCGCATCATATCAAAAGCTAAATCAGATGCAAGTTTTTTATTTGCATTAACCCAATTTATTGCTTCTTTCAATTCTTCAGTAAAAATTTTGACTATTTCTGGATGTTCTCTAACCAATTCACCCTTCAGAACAACACCGGCATTTGGGAATAATCCAAATCCTTTGTTTATATCGTTCCAAATTTTACCATAACTTATTTCTGAATATTCAATATTGAGTTTCTTTAAATTGTTTATTGCAAAACTAGCTTCAGGTTCACGCAATAATAAAGTTTCAATTTTACCATCCACAAAATCTCGATACATTTTAGCAGGTCTACCAAAAGGTTTACCGTATTCAAATATATAATCATCTACATTCCCACCTGAATTTTCAATTAAATATTTAGTTATTTTTGCGGGTGGAGCATCTTCAAATAAGGGTATATGAATAACTTTTCCTGCTAAATCATTTAATGATTCCACTGTTTTTATTCGTGATAATATACTAAAATTATCCCATACAAATACCACGGGCATCTTTACATCAAAGTTTGTAAGTTTAGATGCTGTAATTAGAGCACTAAAACTAATATCGGCTTTTTTATTAACAATCCAGCCTAAGTGTTTTTCAGTTTCTTCCCATATTTTCAAATCAACAATTTTGATAGCTTTATTCAATTTTTCAGATTGAAGTAAACGCATAATGATTGGATATCCAACTGGAGTAGCCGATTGAATTGTCACTGATGGTCGTTTATTTGCATTTGCATCGCTATTTCCTTCAATATTAATAGCTTTTTTTGTAAAATATACCCATACTTCAAAATTCCTTTTTGTATCAATTTCATAATCAAACCCTAATTCGCTAATCATATTGATTAATGGATGTGGCACAAATGTTTGGATAAGAATAAATCCTTCTCCAGGGTTTAATTCATAAGCTTTTTTTAATATTATATCAAATGGATCTTCCTTCATTTCTCTTACATCTAATATTTCATATTGGTCTTTAATTGAGCTATTATGATTATTATTGTTATATATGGAGATAAGATACTTCTTTATATTTATTTTTTCGATATTATATAGTAATTTATACCCTTTTATCAAACTAATAAAAGGTGCATTTATATCAGACATTGTAAATTTAATAGAATTCTTATATTTTAATGTTTTTAAAATATCTATTACCTTTTCAAAATCTTTTTCTTCATCTAATTTTAACTCAATTGCTGGGCTAGAATTATCCCATGAAATATCTACCCCATAGTCAATATCAATCATTTTTTTATTTTCAATACAATTGGGAAATGATTTAAGTAATTCTTCTTCCATACCCAATTCTTTATTAACAAAATGTAATATTTCACAAACTGATAACCCTGTCATTTTAGCAGCATCCTTGAAAGTTGCGAATTTTGCAAAAGTATTCAGCATTATTGGATTAGATAATCTTTTAAATTTCTTGGATAATTTTGATAGTTTAGAATTAAGAATAGGATATTTTTTAATTACTTCTTTTACGTTATCAGAAGCTATTATAGGTTTTTTTGTTTCTTCAAGCAAAACTGATATAGCTTTTACTGGACATATTTCTAATGCCTTTTGTGCTAAATCTTCTTCATTTTCGTTAGTTGGTTGATTATAAACAAATGCTTTTTGATTTTTTATATCATAAACTCCAGGTGCAACTCTTACACATGCTTTACAATTGATGCATTTTTGGTCTACTTTGTATTTTTTCATTTTCTGCCTCTTTTCATTTACACATTGAATTGTAAGATAAAAGCATTTAAATAACAAATGTTTTGATTTTTTATTTTTCAAAAATGTAAGTAACAGAAATAATACATTTAAAATATGTTACTTTAATTTAAACATGTAATATCCTTTATAATTAACTATTTCAATCACTGAAGCCTTGTTTCAGTTGTTTTATAATTTTATATCCTCTATTATTTTTCAATCCTTTAATTTCATATTGGTTATAGACACCTTTTTATAATGCATATTATTGCTTGTGAAAGTTGTGCTGTTAACAGGATACTACTTTCTTAATAATTATGTATCTCCAACTTCTGATGCTGCAATTGAAGATTGGAATACTAATTACTCTAAATCTACTTTGATACTATCGGCAACAAAGTTACCCAAAGATATAAAATGGCGAATCATCATGGAGATTCCACTACTTATCATTGTGAACCTCTTATATATCATCTATTTTCCAAAATGATTTGACACAAAGTGATAGAATGATAAAGCTTTGCTAGTTCTTCAACGGTTGCTTCTTCCTTAGACAAGTTTATAGCTAAGTGTTCAATCTCTCCGGTATTTAATACGATTTTCACTATTCTAGTTTTAAATTCATTATTCTCATCAATATATTTTTTGAAATCACTATGTTTATTTTTATTTCTACGGACTGAGTTGTATAATATTTTAAAATACATTCTTATTATATATTTATAACTATTTCTAGAAAAACGATACATCGTACAAATGACTTAATATCCATAATCCATTATTGATATCAATTTGTAATCTTTGATTTTATCTTCTTTTATTGATTCATAACTATCAATCGCTAGTATTCTCTCATTTTATTTACATTTTTCAATTTTTGTATCTAAAATTAATTCATTGAGAATATCAAAAATATTGGAAACAGTTGATCTCA
>Ga0190303_1000506_pt1 | contig 16238 bp, 14 predicted proteins | sample 48700701_MG_FD_161672 | JGI IMG/M metagenome (GOLD analysis project Ga0190303, IMG submission 161672) | Hydrothermal vent sediment bacterial communities from Southern Trench, Guaymas Basin, Mexico - 4870-07-0-1_MG | ecosystem: Environmental > Aquatic > Marine > Hydrothermal vents > Sediment ...
GAAAATCTTATATTATAGGTGTAAACATAACTGGAACTCCTTCTCCAATTGGAACTATAGGTCTATTTGAAGTACTTAATATAAATACTGGTACTGTAGCTATAACTCCTACTATGACAATGTCAGGGTATTTGGTTCCTTCAGGTATGGAAGTATTGTTTTTGCAACTTATTTCTGTAGCAACTAATAATAATGATATGGTGTATGTAATATCTGGAAATGATATATTCAGCTTTGATTTAACAAGTGGTACTAGTTTTCATACAACTCCCTTACCTGGTGCTATTTACGAATATTACGGATTAGAATATAATAATAATTGGGGTAAATTAATGGCAATTCAATATTCTTATTCTGGACCCTCTTTATTTATTATTGAAATTAACCCTGTTTCATTAAATGTAAGCAGTTCGTCACCAAATTTAAATAATGATATACCTACTTTTGTTCCTGATTATTATAGCACTACTTTAAGTTGTGATGAAGATACTTATTTCATTTCAACTAGGTCTGCAAATATTGATACTGATTTTTATACTGTTGACATTAGTTTTGGTATTTCTATGATTGCTTCTGCTGCTATCACTAATTCAACAATAACAGGTAATTATTATTTTGGCTTAGAAAGTAATGGAAACAACTAATTTTTAGATTTTCCAAAAAAAATCGCCTTGAAAAAGGTGATTTTTAATTTTAATGTAAAATAATGTTTACACATTAAATCTAAAGTGCATCACATCACCATCTTTAACAATGTATTCTTTACCTTCAACACGCATTTTACCTGCTTCTTTTACTTTGGCTTCACTACCATAACTTACAAAATCGCTATATGCAATAACTTCAGCTCTAATAAATCCTTTTTCAAAATCGGTATGAATAACTCCTGCTGCTTGGGGCGCTGTATCACCAATATTTATAGTCCAAGCTCTAACTTCCTTAACACCTGCAGTAAAATACGTTTGTTGCTTTAATAGTTTATAAGCGGCTCTAATTAAAACAGAAGCTCCTGGTTCATTCAAACCTAAATCTTCTAAAAATAATTGACGCTCTTCAAAACTATCTAGTTCTGTAATATCTGCCTCAGTACCAACTGCTAAAATAATTACTTCAGCATTTTCATTTTTTACAGCTTCTTTTAAAACTTTTACATAATCATTGCCATCAACAGCTGAATTTTCATCAACATTACAAACATACAATACTGGTTTATCTGTAATTAACTGTAACGGAGTAATGTACTCTTCACGCTCTGTTTCAGATAATTCAACAGCTCTTACTGAAGATGCTGCTTCTAATGCTATTCTAACTTTTTCCAGCACATTAAATTCTTTTTGTGCTTCTTTATTTCCTGTTCGTGCATTTTTTTTAACACGATCTATTCTTTTTTCTAAAGATTCTAAATCTTTTAACTGTAACTCAATATCTATAGTTTCTTTATCTCTTACAGGATCAATTGTAGTATCTACGTGAATAATGTTATCGTTATCAAAACAACGAACTACATGAATAATTGCATCTGTTTCTCTTATATTTGCTAAAAATTGATTTCCTAAACCTTCTCCTTTACTTGCTCCACGAACCAACCCTGCAATATCTACAATGTCTACCGTTGCTGGCATTACATGCTCTGGATTAACCAATTTTTCTAATTTCACCAATCTATCATCTGGTACATTTACCACCCCAATATTAGGTTCAATAGTACAAAACGGAAAGTTAGCACTTTGCGCTTTTGCATTTGATAAACAATTAAATAAAGTTGATTTTCCTACGTTTGGTAATCCTACAATTCCTGCCTTCATAATTAAATTTTTTTGCGGTGCAAATATAGTATTAAGTTTTATTAATTATAAATTTCAATTCAAAAAAAAAGCCTAAAAATTAATTTTAGGCTTTTTACTTATATTTTTAAGAATTACAATCTCGATTGCGCTTCTTCAATAATGTTTTTATATTTTTTTAAAATCCTTCCCCATTCTTCAAATTCTTGATCGTCTTTAACACTCACAACTCCTTCAGCTCTTTCGCTACTTATTTTCATCACATATTTTAATGGATTTGAGTCTCCTAGTTTAACAACAACTCTTGTTCTAATAGTACTCTCTCCATTAAAACTTTGTACTTGCCAAGCTGTTCGTAAATAACCTGTTTCTCTATCAATAACTTCAAGTACATCAAATTCTGTAGTAACAATTGAGCTTAATAACTTCCAAGCTTCAACTTCAGTCATTCCATCTCTTACTGCTATTGTAAAATTAACATTTGCAAAATCTGTTGAAATAGAATTTTTTATTGCTTCATCTTCTCTTAACTCTAAATGGTCTCTTGTTGGTGGTTCTTGGTAATCATCCGAATTACAATAATTCTTCTTTAAAGTTAAAAAACTCTTTTTTATTGCAAGAACCTGAATGCATTTGTTTTCTGGCACTTTTAAATCGTAACTTCCAACTCCAACTATTTTACCATCAACCTTAATTTCAGCATCATCTGGAGAAACGCTAATTTTAACCAATCTATCTGTTAATGTAAATTTATAAGTATAAGGAGGTTTCGTATCATTCTCTTTATTGCAAAAAACTTTTTCACGTCCAACAAAACCATCTTTTTTAACTTCTAATAATACACAGTCATTTTCTGGAATGGTAACTGTAGCAGATCCTATACCAACACTACTCTGATTAACAAATATTTCAGACTCAGGTGGAAAAACTTTAATTTCAATTATTTTATCTTTAAGAGCAAGAGCACCTTTTAGTGGTGGTTCTTCTTTGCCATCTACATTAAAATAAGTTTTAGTAACTGTTTTATAACCTTTCTTTTTTAACTCAACAGTTATTATAGCGTCCTTTAACAGCACTAATTCATAATTTTTTGTTCCAACATTATTACCTTCAACATATATTTCTGCATCAAAAGGTTGTGAAGTTATTTGAATGACTCTGTTTTCTAAATTTACTTGAACTTGTTTAGGCCATCTTACAGTTCGTGGATATTGTTGAATAACTGGTTCAAAGCCTTCTTTTACAATCTTAATTTTATTAAGGCTTTTTTTACTTAATTTCAATAAAATTGAACCAAAGCCCAAAGATGGTTTTAAGACCTCTCCTCCTACTACTTTAAAAATCTCTGCATCAGGATAATTAACTGTAACTCGTATTTTGCTTTGTGAATAAGAAATTGTAAAAAATAAAAAAACAACCAAGCATGAGATTAAACTCTTTTTCATGAAATTCTATATTTAATAAGGTTAAAAATGCTAAGGTAAACAAATTTATGCAAATTACTCTTTATGTAAAAATTGGTGTTTCGCTATTAACTGCTCTCCTGTTTCTTTATTTTTTTTATCCGTTACACAACAATCTACAGGGCAAACGGCAGCGCATTGAGGTTCTTCATGAAACCCTTTACACTCAGTACATTTACTTGCAACAATATAATATACTTCATCATCTAATGGCTCTTGTAATTCATCAGCAACTATAGTTTTTCCATTTGGTAAAATTACAGTTCCTGAGAGCGTAGTTCCATCAGAAAATTTCCAATCTTCAGCAGCTTCATAAATTGCATTATTTGGACATTCTGTTTCACAAGCACCACAATTTATACATTCATCAGTTATTTTTATTGCCATACTATTAATTAGATTAATTTTGCAAATATAAAATTATAATTACAATGAATTTAGAGCAGCGAATTGAAGCATTTGTAAAACTAGGCAAGTTTTTTAATCAGTTTAAAACTTCAAAAATTAAAAAAAATGACAACTCTGAATTTAATACCTTATTTTTTGATGCTTTTGAAATGCAAATTAGTAGAGCTCATGAATTTAATGGGTGGTTTAACAAACCCAATGTATTAAAAGCATTTGAAAATTGGAGTGAAGCCTTAACTCATAAAAACTTAAGTAAATGGACATCAAATTATACTTTTAACAAAAAAAAAGAACCCAAAACAGTCGCTATTATTATGGCTGGAAATATTCCATTAGTTGGGTTTCATGATTTTTTATCGGTTTTAATAAGTGGTCATTATGTAATTGCAAAACAATCTTCAAACGATACACATTTTTTACCATTAGTTGCTAAATTTTTAGAGCATTACAATCCATATTTTAAAAATAAAATAACATTTACTGAAGGGAAATTAACTGATTTTGATGCTGTTATTGCTACTGGAAGTAATAATACAGCTCGTTACTTTGAACATTATTTTGGAAAATACCCAAACATAATTAGAAAAAATAGAAATTCTGTAGCAATATTAACAGGTAAAGAATCACAAAAGGAGTTGGAAGCTTTAGGTGAGGATATTTTTCAATATTTTGGATTGGGCTGTAGAAGTGTTTCTAAAATATTTATACCTAGAAATTATGATTTTGAATCACTTTTTAATGCTCTATATAAATTTAACGACATTATTAATTACAAAAAATACGAAAACAACTACGATTATAACAAAGCTGTATATTTAATGAGCTTGTTTAAATTACAAGAAAACGGATTTATTATGTTGAAAGAAGATGAAAATTATGCATCACCAATCGCAACATTATTTTATGAATATTACGACTCTTTTAAGATTTTAACAGAAAAATTAGCAAATAAAAAAGATTCAATTCAATGTATTGCATGTAACGAAAACGTTTTAAATTTTGTGAAATTTGGAGAAACTCAAAACCCTAAATTATGGGACTACGCTGATGGTGTTGACACTGTGCAGTTTTTGTTAAATATATAACATATTTTTCCAATAAATATATACGCTCTATTTCTTTTTTTCCGAAATTTGCATTTATATAAATTCTTACTAAACACATATGAAAAAACATAATTTTAGTGCAGGTCCAAGTATCTTACCTCAAGAAGTTTTAAAAAAAGCTTCGGAAGCTGTAAACAACTTTAATGGTATTGGTTTATCCTTAATTGAAATATCACATAGAAGTAAAGAATTTATTGCTGTAATGGAAAAAGCAAAAAGTTTAGTTATAGAATTATTAAATATTCCTAAAGGCTATTCAGTATTATTTTTACAAGGTGGTGCTAGTTTAGAATTTTTAATGACACCGTACAACCTTTTAAAGGTTGACGGAAAATCAGCATATATAGATACAGGTGCTTGGAGTGCAAAAGCATTGAAAGAAGCAAAATTATTTGGAGATGTAGAAGTTATTGCTTCATCAAAAGATAAGGTGTATAATTATATTCCTAAAAATTATACAATCCCTTCTGATGTAGATTATGTACACTACACATCAAACAACACAATATACGGAACACAGTTTAACGAATTTCCAAAAGGTGATAGTTTATTAGTATCTGACATGAGTTCTGATATTTTCTCGCGTCAATTAGACTTTTCACAGTTCGATTTAATTTATGCAGGAGCTCAAAAAAATATGGGTGCTGCAGGTACAACATTGGTAATTATTAAAGATGAAATCCTAGGTAAAACAGGTCGTAAAATACCTTCAATGTTAGACTATCAGGTACATTTAAGCAAAGATAGTATGTTCAATACACCTCCAGTATTTGCAGTTTACACATCATTGTTAACATTAGAATGGTTAAAAAATTTAGGTGGTGTTGCTGCCATTGAAAAAATCAATAAAGAAAAAGCTGCATTATTATATGCTGAAATTGATAGAAACCCTCATTTTAAAGGTTTTGCTGAAGTTGAAGATCGTTCATTAATGAATGTCACTTTTAACCTTACTAATGAAGAGGATAAAGACACATTTGATAAAATATGGAATAATGCAGGTATTAGCGGTTTAAAAGGTCATAGATCTGTCGGTGGATACCGTGCAAGTATTTACAATGCAATGCCAATAGAAAGCATTCAATTACTTATAAATGCAATGCAACAACTAGAAAAACAAAATTCATAAAAATAAATATATTTAGAATGAAAGTATTAGCAAATGACGGTATAGCAACTAGTGGTGTAAAAGCACTTGAAAAAGCTGGTTTTGAAGTTGATTTAACAACCGTAGCACAAGAACAACTAGTTACATATATTAACGACAATGAAATCTCTGTACTACTTGTTAGAAGTGCAACCAAAGTTAGAAAAGATATTATTGATAATTGTTCATCATTAAAAATTATTGGTCGTGGCGGTGTTGGAATGGACAATATTGATGTAGAGTATGCCAAAGAAAAAGGACTTAGTGTTATTAACACGCCTGCTGCATCCTCACATTCTGTAGCAGAACTTGTTTTTGCTCATTTATTTGGATTGGCACGTTTTTTACACGATTCAAATAGAAATATGCCTTTAGAAGGAGATACTAAGTTTAAACAATTTAAAAAATCGTATGCTAAAGGAATTGAATTAAAAGGAAAAACTTTAGGTGTAATTGGTTTTGGAAGAATTGGACAAGCTACTGCAAAAGTAGCCTTAGGGTTAGGTATGAAAGTTATTGCATTTGACCCTTTTTTAGATGCGGCAAATTTAGAATTAGAGTTTTTTGATCATCAAACACTTTTCTTTGCTATAAATACCATAAGCAAAGAAGAAGTTTTAAAAGAATCAGATTTTGTCTCATTACATGTACCAGCTCAAAATGAGTATGTTATTTCAACTAAAGAATTTGAATTAATGAAAAATGAAGCTTTTATTGTTAATGCTGCTCGGGGTGGTGTTATTGATGAAGTTGCCCTAGTAAAGGCTTTAGAAAATGGTCAAATTTCAGGTGCTGCTTTAGATGTTTTTGAAAATGAGCCAACACCTGAAATTCAATTATTAATGAATCCTGAGCTTTCATTAACGCCACATATTGGTGCTGCAACAGGTGAGGCACAAGATAGAATTGGAACAGAATTGGCTCAGCAAATTATTGAAATTTTGAACTAAATTTTTAAATTAGATATAGAATAAAAGGGCTGTTAAAATAACAGCCCTTTTTCATTTGTAAAATATTGAAAAACCGTAACTTTGAATTCTTAATTTTCAATATTTTAAATAACTAATGGCAATAATTAAACCCTTTAAAGGACTTCGCCCTCCTAAAAATAAAGTAGAAGAGGTAGCTTGCTTACCTTATGACGTCATGAATTCTGAAGAAGCTACCCAAATGGCTAATGGAAAAGAAGCATCTTTATTACGTATTACACGTGCAGAAATTGAATTCGAAAAAGGAACAGATTCACATTCTGAAAAAGTATATCTTCACGCAAAATCTAATTTTGAAGCTTTTCAAGAGAAAAAATATTTAGTTCAAGATAGTGAGGATAAATATTATATTTATGCGCAAACAATGAATGGTAAAACACAATATGGGATTGTTGGAGCTGCTTCTTGTCAAGATTATATTGATGGAAATATAAAAAAACACGAATTAACTCGTCCAGACAAAGAAGAAGATCGCAAAGTTCTTTCAAGAATTTTAGAAGCAAACATTGAACCTGTCTTTTTTACCTATAGAGCTGTTCCAGAAATTGATGCCATTGTTTCTGACATTGTAATTAATAATAAAGCTGAATATGATTTTACCTCTGAAGATGGATTTGGGCATCATTTCTGGGTAATAGATGATACAACAATTAATAAAAAAATAGAGCTTCTTTTTAAGAAAAAAGTACCTTGTACGTATGTTGCTGATGGACATCATAGAACTGCTGCTGCTGCAAACATGAGTAGTGAGTTTCGTAAAAAAAATCCTAATCATACTGGTAATGAGCCATATAACTACTTTATGGCAGTTCATTTTCCAGACACCCAACTTCAAATAATTGATTACAACAGAGTTGTAAAAGATTTAAATGGTTTTAAACCTGCTGAATTTTTAGAAAAAATAAGTGAACACTTTGGAATTACACAAATTAGTGAATCTGTAATAAAACCCGAAAAGCTACATGATTTCTCTATGTACTTAAATGGGAAATGGTATGGCTTAACTGCTAGTAAACCAACTTACAACGATGACAATCCAATAGATAGTTTAGACGTAAGTGTACTATCAAAATTTATTTTAGAGCCTATCTTAAATATAAAAGATTTAAGGACTGATACGCGCATTGATTTTGTTGGTGGAATTAGAGGTTTAGATGAATTAAGCAAACGCGTAGATATTGGGGAAATGGCAGTAGCTTTTGCCTTATTTCCAGTAAGTATGAATCAATTAATGAACATTGCCGATACAGGTAACATTATGCCTCCAAAAGTAACCTGGTTTGAACCTAAATTACGTTCTGGATTAGTTATTAATAAATTAAATGGATAGTAGTGAGTATAACTAATAATTTACAACATATAAAAAGTGTACTGCCTAAACATGTTTCTTTAATTGCAGTTTCTAAAACCAAACCTACTTCAGCCATTTTAGAAGCCTATGAAGCCGGACAAAAAGCATTTGGTGAAAATAAAATTCAAGAAATGGTTGAAAAGCATGAAAAACTTCCTAAGGATATTCAATGGCATATGATTGGGCATTTGCAAAGAAATAAAGTGAAGTCTATGGCAAATTTTGTACATTTAATTCACGGTGTAGATAGCTTTAAAACTTTAAAAGAAATTAACAAACAAGCAATAAAACATCAAAGAGTAATTAATTGTTTGTTACAATTAAAAATTGCAAAAGAAGAAACAAAATTTGGTTTATCTATAACTGACATTGAAACTATTATTGCTTCTGAAGAATTTTCAGCATTAAAAAATATCAATATCAAAGGTTTTATGGGAATGGCTACGTTTACTGAAAACAAAGCTATTATTAGAACCGAATTTAAAACATTAAAAGACTACTTTAATAAATTTCAAAATAACAAAACACACAATTTTAATCCGTTAATAATCTCAATGGGTATGAGTGGAGATTATAAAATAGCCATTGAAGAAGGTAGCACAATGATTAGAGTTGGAAGTTTAATTTTTGGAATACGTAATTACGCATAATTTGTACGCAATATTAGACATAGAAACTACAGGAGGTAAATTCAATGAAGAAGGAATTACTGAAATTGCTATCTATAAATTTGATGGACATCAAATAGTAGATCAATTTCTAACTTTGGTAAATCCTGAACGAGAAATACAACCATTTGTGGTTAATTTAACAGGGATTAATAGCGGAATGCTAAAAAATGCCCCTAAGTTTTTTGAAGTTGCAAAGCGAATAATTGAAATAACAACCGATTGTGTTTTGGTTGCTCATAATGCAAATTTTGACAATAGAATTTTAACTACAGAATTTAGACGATTAGGCTTTAAGTTTGAACGCAAAACACTTTGCACAGTAGAATTGAGTAAAAAACTAATTCCAGACTTAGCTTCCTATAAATTAGGGAGATTGTGCAGATCTGTAGGAATTCCAATGTCTAGTCGTCATAGAGCCGATGGAGATGCAATTGCAACCGTTCAACTTTTTAAATTATTGCTAAATAAAGATACTGATAAAGAAATAGTAAAACAGGCCATTAAAATTGAAACATCTAGAACCTTAGTTCCTAAATTGTTGGAAATTTTAGATGATTTACCATCTAAAACGGGGTTATTTTATATTCATAATAGTTCAAGCACTATTCTTTATATTGGAAAAGGTAAAAATATAAAAAAGACTGTAAATCAGTTATTTTTACGGACTTCAAAAAAAGCAAAGATTATACAAAATAGTGTAATTACGGTTTCTTATGAAGAAACTGGAAATGAATTGATTGCTCAGTTAAAATATACAGAAGAAGTTAAAATTAACAACCCTAAATATAATTATAATGCTAAAGTCAAAGCAGCAAGTATTGAATTTAGTAACGAAAATTTATTAGTTATTGATAAAGGTAGAACCACTGGAGAAAAATCGGTTTTATTAATTGAAAATAATGAATTTAAGGGTTTTTGTTATGCAGACTTAAGCTACCAAATTAACAATATTGAAATTCTTAGAACTTTAATCTCGCCAATGGAAAACTCTAAACTAAATAGAGATATTATAAAAACATACTTGCAAAAAAATAAGGTGGAAAAATTAATACGCTTTTGAGTGAAAGCTAAACTATGAAAAAAATTGTTATACTTTTTGCATTCTTTTTATCCACTAACATAAATTCTCAAGAACAAATTAGCTATACGTTTGGAGAGCCAACTAATGAAGAATTAAATTTAAAAACATACGATTTAGATTCCACTGCTAATGCAGTTGTTCTTTATACATCTGGCATCACAGAATTCAAATATAAATACCGTAAAGTTATAATTAGCACTAAGTTTAATAAAAAAATTAAAATTTTTAATAAAAAAGGGTTTGAACATTCAACTTTTGAAATTTACATTTATAACGATGATGACTTCCAAGAAAACATTATAGATATTAAAGGTATTACTTGCAATAAATCAAGTATAATAAAGCTAAGCAAAACTCAAATTTTTAAAGAAAGAATAACTGATAACTATAGGAAAGTAAGTTTTACAATGCCTAATTTAAAAGAAGGAAGCATCATAGAGGTTGAATATACTATTGAAACTCCTATTAGCTTAAACTTAAGCCTTAGAAGTTGGGAGTTCCAATCTAATATTCCAACAAAATATAGTACGTACAAAGCTTATATTCCACTAAATTTTGCATATAATAGAATGCTAAATGGTTATCATAAATTATCAGTAAATACTACAACAATTGAAGAAAACTGCTTAATTGTTCCAGGGTATTCTAAATCTGCAAGCTGTGAGGTTATAACATACGCTATGGAAAACATACCAGCATTTGTTGAAGAAGAATATATGACTGATAAAGATAATTTCATTTCAAAAATTGAATTTCAATTATCAAAATTCAAACGCTTTGATGGTTTTAAAAAATACTATACTACCACTTGGAAAGATGTTGACCTTAGATTTAAAAAAGATAAAAATATTGGAAAACAGCTAAAAAAAATGTCATTTTTCAAAAATAAGCTTCCACCTGCTTTAAGTCTAATTACTTCAGACTTAGAAAAAGCAACGTTTATTTACAAGTTTATTCAAAACTATTACACTTGGACTGGAATTAATGGAATGTTTAGTTATGTTGATATTCGCGAAGCTTATAAAAATAAAGCGGGTGATGTAAGTGAAATTAATATTTCACTAATTAATGCCCTAAAAGCAGGTGGTTTGGATACAGAATTAATGCTAATTTCTACTAGAGATAATGGCTCTCCCACTAAAGTTTATCCAGTAATAACAGAATTTAACTATGTTATTGCTAAAGTTAATATTGAAGGTACTTCCTATCTATTAGATGCAACAAGTAAACTAACTCCATTTGGTATATTGCCCCATAAATGCTTAAACAGTTATGGGAGGGTTATGGATTTTGAAAATGAAAGTTATTGGTTTGATATTGAACCAATAAAAAATTCAAAAACACAATTATTTGCAAGTTTAAAACTAAATGAAGATGGCAGTTTTTATGGAAAGTTAAGAAGAGTTAGTTTTGGTTACAATGCATTGCTAAAAAGAGAAGAAGTCTCAAATAAATCCAATGATGACATCATTACTGAATTAGAAAGCAACTTTAATAATTTGGAAATAATTAATTATAAAATTAATAACAAAAAAGCAATAAACAAACCTTTAATAGAAACATTTGAAATTGAAATTGAAGTGCCTGATGATATTAATATGCTTTTTTTAAATCCTTTTTTTACAGAGCAATACAAAGAAAATCCATTCAAACAAGAAAACAGGTTGTACCCCGTAAACTTTGGTTTTCCATTTAAAAATATCGTTAATTTTTCTTTAGAAATCCCTAAAAATTATAGCATTGAATCTTTTCCAAAATCTAAAGCTTTCAAACTAATTAAAAATGGAGGTTCCTTTACCCTTATTACAAAAAAACATGAAAATTCAAGAATAACATTAAACAGTACTATTCAAATAGCTAAACCTATTTATACAAATTTTGAATATCACTCACTAAAAAAAATATTTAATTATATCATCAACAATCATAAAACACCTATTGGCATTAAAAAAATAAATTAAAACACCTTTAAACTATCATGAAAAAAACTACTTTACTTCTATTTATATTTTTCACAATTATAACAAATTCACAAAATAATTCTGAATATACATTTGGTAAACTTACAAATGAAGAGTTAGCTTTAAATAGATATGAGTTAGATACTACAGCTAATGCAGTTGTATTAATGGACTTAGGTACAACTACTTTTGTAAATGTAACTGATGAAATTGCCCAAAAGAAATATAGAAGAGTAAGTACGAAATACTATCAGAAAATAAAATTATTTAAAAAAGAAGGGTTTAAACACGCTACATATACAATACCCCTTAATAACAATTCAACCATAAAAGAAATTAGAGCTGTTACACATAATAATACTGATAAAACATATTTAAGCGCAAGTTTAATCTACAATGAGAAAATTAGTAGCAATAGAAAAGAAATAAAATTCACCCTGCCAAATTTAAAAGAGGGAAGTATTATAGAAGTTGAATTTATAGTGCTAACACCCATAAGGTTTAATTTAGTAAGTTGGACTTTCCAAACAAGTATACCAACAAAATTTAGCCAATTTAAAGCCTCTATTCCTGGGAATTTTTTTTTTAATAGAAAACTGTCTGGTTATTTGAAATTAAAAACGAATACTTCAACAATTAAAAGAAATTGTTTTGTAATGCATGAGTTTGAAAGAGCATCTAGTTGTGAAGAAGTTACTTATGCTATGGAAAATATTCCTGCTTTTATAGAAGAGGAACATATGACTAACAGAAAAAATTTTATTTCAAAAATTAAATTTGAATTATCTTATTATCAAAAAATTAGTGGAAATAAAGATAAATACACAACCACATGGAAAGCTGTAGACAAAGAACTTAAAAGTGATAAAAATATAGGAGGTCAATTAAAAAGATATAAGTATTTCGAAGATAAAATACCTTCAAAAATTAAGCTACTTCCTACCAAATTAGAGAAAGCAAAAGCAATTTATAAATATGTTAAAAATCACTTTACTTGGAATAAACATACAAATATATTTGGTGAAATTGACTGTAAAAATGCATTTGAAAACAAGATTGGAAATGTGGGAGAAATTAACATCTCCTTAATTAATGCAATGAAATCACAAGGAATTAATGCTGAATTGATGCTAATTTCTACACGTGATAATGGACTTCCAACAAAGCTCTACCCAGTTTTGTCTGATTTTAATTACTTCATTGCTAAATTAACTATTGATAATAAAACTTATTTACTTGATGCAACTGATAAATTAGTCCCTTTTGGATTGCTACCGTTTAGATGCCTTAATAGTTTTGGTAGAGTCATGAATTTTAAAGACCCTAGCTATTGGCAAAACATTGTGCCTGAAAACAATTCCAAAACTCAACTAAGTGCTAGTTTAAAATTTAATAACGACTGTACAATAACTGGGAAAATAAGAAAAGCTAGTTTTGGATATGAAGCCATATTTCGAAGAAAGCAATTACAAAATAAAAATGATAATGATATCATGTCTGAATTTGAATCATATTTTAGCACTTTAGAGGTCGTTAGCTATACTATAAATTCTAAAAATGAAATTGATAAACCGCTTATAGAAACCATTGAAATTTTAATAGAAAATGAGGAGGATTTTACTAATTATTATTTAAATCCATTTCTTTTTGAACAAATAAAAAGTAATCCTTTTAAATTAGAAAATCGCTTATACCCTGTTGATTTTGGCTTTCAACGAAAATATATTGTCAATTTATCACTAAATGTTTCTGAAAAATATACTATAAAATCTTTCCCAAAATCAAAGGCCTTAACATTGCCTAAAAATAGTGGGAGTTTTAAATTAATTACACAACAAAATGGCGCTAAAATTTTGCTAAATAGTACCTTTAAAATAAACAAACCTATTTTTTATAACTCAGAATACGTAACACTTAAAATATTGTACAATCAAGTCATTAAATCTCAAAAAACACCAATTTTAATTCAAAAAATATAAATTATTTATAAAAAAAGGACTGAACACAAATAAAATAATTATTTTAGTGATAACTTTATTATACTATAATTTTGAAAAATAAATTACCTAAAGAAAATTGGAAAGTGAAACTTCATGAAATAATTTATGAAGCTGATACAAAAAACGGAAAATGGTTCGACATTATTTTAATACTCACAATTTTAGTAAGTATTTTGCTAGTAATGTTAGAAAGTGTAGAAAGTTTTGATGCAAAGTATCATAACTTTTTAAATATTTCTGAATGGATCATCACCATCCTATTTACATTAGAGTATATAGCACGTATTGTTACTATTAAAAAACCAGCATCTTATATTTTTAGTTTTTATGGTGTTATAGATTTTTTAGCTACCATACCAAAATACTTATCTATAATTTTTGTAGGCACTCATGCTTTAATTGCTTTACGCGCATTACGTTTACTTAGAGTATTTAGAATACTTAAACTTACACGCTATTTAGGTGCATCCATGAATTTAACAAAAGCACTAAAAGCAAGTAAAATTAAAATATTTGTTTTTTTATTTAGTGTTATAGTTCTTACCATAATACTTGGAACAATAATGTATTTAATTGAAGGGCCTGAAAATGGATTTACCAACATACCACACAGTATGTATTGGGCAATTGTAACACTTACAACTGTTGGCTATGGAGATTTAGCACCACATACTCCATTTGGTCAGTTTATTGCAAGCATTGTTATGATTTTAGGGTATGGAATTATTGCTGTACCTACCGGTATTGTTACTTCAGAAATGACTAAACAGGATAGTAACATAAATACCAATACCCAAAGTTGTGCTAACTGCTCATATGATAAACATTTAGACAATGCTAAATTCTGCCATAAATGTGGTGAAAAATTACACAATGAATAACTATTTAATAACTGTTGTTGGTGCTACAGGGATAGGAAAAACAGCTTTAAGTATTAAATTAGCACAACATTTTAAAGCTGAAATTATATCAAGTGATTCTCGTCAATTTTATAAAGAAATGAGCATTGGTACTGCTGTTCCTACTTCGGAAGAGTTAGCAACAGCAAAACATCATTTTATACAAAACAGAAGTGTTTTTGAAAATTACAGTGTTGGTCAATTTGAAAAAGATGCATTGCTAAAATTGGAAGAATTATTTTTTAAAAATAACCATGTAATTATGGTTGGCGGAAGTGGTTTATACACAAATGCTGTGATTAGTGGTTTAGATTATTTTCCTGAAGTAAAACCTGAAATAAGAGAAAACTTAAATTATCAACTTCAAAATAAAGGCATTGAGTTTCTTCAAAATAAATTAAAAGAGTTAGATAGTGAATCGTTTAACTCAATTGAAATTGAAAATCCACATCGGTTAATTAGAGCGTTAGAAATTTGTATTGGAACTGGAAAGCCCTATTCAACATTTAAAAATAAAAACAAAGAAAAACGAAATTTTACAACTATAAAAGTTGGCTTAACTGCTGATAGAGAAATTATGTACAATCGTATTAATAAACGAGTTGATACAATGCTAGAAGAAGGCCTACTAAAAGAAGCTAAAAAATTACACGAACATAAAAACTTAAACGCATTACAAACAGTTGGATATAGAGAATTATTTCAATATTTAGATGGAAATTGTACGTTAGAATTTGCCATTTCAGAAATTAAAAAAAATACACGTAGGTTTGCAAAACGACAAGTAACATGGAATAAAAAAGATACTTCAATTAATTGGTTTGATTTTAAAACAACTTCTTCTGAAATAATTAATAGCATTGAAAAAATAATTTGAAAAATAAAAACTCCAATAAACCATTAGTTTTAGGTTATGTATTTGCATTAGGTGCCACTGCAATTTGGTCGGGTAATTTTATTATTGCCAGAGATTTAAATGAAAGCATCCCTCCTATTAGCTTAGCATTTTATAGATGGCTGGTTGCAGTACTTGTATTATTTCCTTTTGCTCTTAAAAAATTAGTTTCTGAGTGGAATATTATTATAGTTAATATTAAATACATTTCAATTGTTTCATTTTTAGGTGTTACAGTTTTTAATACACTAATTTATGTAGCAGGACATACAACTACTGCCATAAACCTTTCATTAATTTCTATTACTTTTCCTGTATTTATAGTACTTCTCTCACGTATTTTCTATAAAGAAAAAATAACTTTCAATAAAAGTATTGGAATTATTTTGGTGCTTTTTGGAGTCGTTTTATTAATTACAAAAGGTGAATTAGAGAAGCTTCTAAATTTATCGTTTGCTATTGGTGATATTTGGATGTTAATAG
>Ga0190303_1000511_pt1 | contig 16175 bp, 15 predicted proteins | sample 48700701_MG_FD_161672 | JGI IMG/M metagenome (GOLD analysis project Ga0190303, IMG submission 161672) | Hydrothermal vent sediment bacterial communities from Southern Trench, Guaymas Basin, Mexico - 4870-07-0-1_MG | ecosystem: Environmental > Aquatic > Marine > Hydrothermal vents > Sediment ...
GAGAAACGAACTGCCAGGTATTTATTTGATTGAGTACTGCTTAATCCACGATATCTTAAGCCGGTTTTGCCGGTTTTATTTTCGATACCGACAAAAGTGGCATTGGCCGGAGCAATCGTTCCATTCCGATAATTAAATATGATGCTGTTATCTTTCTCATAGAGGATTATTTGAAAATGGCTTACTCCTGAATCACTATACAAATTTGCAATTTGATAATATTCAATAATCAAGCGCCGATCTGGTTCGACCCCACGGGTCAAAAATCGAATACCGCGGTGTCAGGCGTAGGTGTCATTCCAACTCCAAAACGGAGCGATAATATTATTTGGCTCAGATTTTGCCGGAATCCGGCTGCCATCATAAACATAATTCTTGCCGCTGTTCAAGGAAAAAGTTACGTAGCCATTGCCGGCCAGACGCACATGACTATAGGTATTGCCATAAAAATCGAATTTAAAACCGATCGGAATAGGCATACCCATACTATTCGGAAGATCCTTATCAAGCTCACCGGTACTTGCCCTTACATAGTTATCGCCACCTTTATAGTTATCTTGATAATCAATACCCGTTTTTTCAATATTTTCCCAGACATACTGAGGTCCACCGACCTCGTTACTATCCCGATAGCTATAACCGAAAGCATCAGGACCGCCCTGTAACGCCTCAGATATCGACGGCAACAGGCCGGAAAAAATCAGAGTCAGCACGATTAACAGCAATGCTGCCCGACTTCTTAAACAAACAATCATAAATTACTCCTTTTTTACTTGCAAATATTAGATATCTAATAATGAATTGAAGTAGCTATTCAGCTAAGCCGCGAATTCAGGGTACACAATCCCGATTTCCTGCGGAGAATCGGGTTATGTCCCCAGAATTCGCTGAGACTCATCAATATATTGTGATTTTCTACCCATGCTGAATAGTTACAAATTAAATAGAGATCATACAATTACTTGAAAAACACGCATTATTTATGCCAAAAAGTAACCGCTGTGACCATCTATTGCCGCTGACAACGCCAGGAGCGGCGACCGGCTTTCTCTTCGTATAACCAGAAACTATCACCAACCGCCCAGAGCTGCCGCATTAACGGGCTTAACTCGGCTTCAGTTCTCATGAGTTTACTCACAGTCACCAGCCGGAGCGTCTTACCTTGAACCAGACCTTGATTATCACTCCCGATCATACCGGCAGCCAGAGCTTCAGAGTAACTCACGCTCTCCTCGGTGACCAGAATACGGGAGGAAAAAACTGTAGTCCCGATTTGCTCCTTAATTAAATATTCATCCGCCTTTTTCCGGGCGGCAAAGGGTTGTTCCCGATTAAGACAGTCACCGGGAATCAAGGATTGATTCATGATTGCAAGGGCCGTAACATCATAAATCCGGGCATCAACAATCTCTTCACCCCGGCGCTGACGATAACAATCGGCCTGCGCTAGAGCATCGTTCAGGTCATAATAGAGCTCGGCCCGGCTCTGCACCCGGCCCTCTAAATCGGTTACCACCACCCGGGCTTCACCGTTTACTAAAATCTGCCGTTCAAACTGCCACCAGATGGTCGATTTCTCTTTTCCTGGAATCGGGCTCTGATATTCGGAGCGGACAACCCATGTCTGATTTTTCTCCGCCGCGGCCAGGCTGGCTGAACCTGTAATTCCCAGCAATAGAAGCAGGCTTAATAAAATTTGCCACCATATTATTTTACGTCTCAACTATTTCCCCTTTTTCTCGCTATGCTCAATCAACCTAAATTTCTTCTGGAAATTAAAATCGGGATCCGTATTCTCAGTATGGCAGACCAGACAGCCCTTTTCACCCGCTGTTCTCATCCTGTTCTGCCGCGGTTTCTGGGCATGGTTGGCACCGGGACCATGACAGGCCTCACATTGAACATTGGTCATCCAGGGGGTTTCAACCAGAGAACTAAATCCTCCCACTTCAGTTACTATTTTATCCATGTTGGTTGCCGCTTTAATCGGCATCCCGGTAACATGGCATTTAACGCATTCAGGATCATCCTCCCGACCTTTCTTTAACAATATCTGCATGGCGTCCGCATGCCGGGTTTTCTGCCATTTTTTAGAACTCACCGGGTGACAACTTTCACAGGCGCGATTCCCGAGATAGAGATTAGATGGGTTTTCCCGCATAACCTCATGCATTTTCTGAAAGGCTCTCTTCTCGCGCTGCTCCCGGCTATATTCAATTTTATCCTTATTATAGGACGCCACAATGGCTTTAATCTCCGGATCCTCTTTAACTGTTTTTGCTGACGCCCGCATCAGTACCGGCTTATTCAAGGTTTTTACTGCACCCGGACGATATTCAAGATAATTGACATACTGACCCATCCGGTTGTTGCAGATTAACGGGACAACCCCTTGTCGATCGAGATTGTTACTGATCGATCGCGTGAGCCCGTCAACCGCAAGATCGATCCCCGGACAACCGTTTATTATCTCGGAGATACGTTCACCCAGGGCCTGGACAATGACGATAAAATAGTCATGATCAATCTTTTTCTGTAAACGCTTAAGGGCGGTCACCGGATCAATGACTTCTCGGTCATATTCGAGATAATATTTTTCCATGAGCTCAGGGTCTATGACCGAGGTTATGAGAATCTTTTCCCCGCCTTTGTTAAGGCGAACATAGGGCAGAAACCCCGGAAGATTGGCTGAGACAACATTGATCGGGCTATGATCAATCAGTTTAAGCAGGTTCTCCCGACCCAGGGTCAGATCCTGGGGACCGACGCCCATCACCTCAATCCCGCTCAAAGCCAGAATTTTCATTATATATTTTGAAGCAATATGATTAAAGGGAACATTGCGGTCAATAAAATTACCCGCATCCAGGATCAAGAATTGATCTTTAGCCAGTCCTTTGGTTGCTTCATCAATCAGGGTCTTGCGTCGCGAGAGACCTCCCGCCTGTTTCCCGTGTCAACCACAAGGTTCGATATTACCGGTTAAGCCGCCGCTGTAAATAATGCGTAAAAAATCATTTCCGGTATCTACAACCGGCGTGGCTCCGGCGAACATCGCGCCAGAAAACATCAAGATTACGATAATCGCAGATCTAAGCAAAAAATTTGATCTCATAATATACATCCATAAAATATTAGTTAATAAATTCAGGCTCTACCAGTTATGCACAGCCAGAAATGTAACTCCGTTAATACCGCCATAAAAAGCCTGAGCCTTGATTGCGGCAGAACCTGCACCATCAAGGCGTAACTGGGCCAGATCCTCGGGCTTAACCGAACTGAAAGCGGCCGCGACACTGGTACTGAATTTGGCATAAGGGCCAAGTTCAACCGGCAAACGCTGCAGTTCTTCACCTTCCGCATTCAGGGCCGTAATTTCAACACTGACTGCTGCGGCCTGATGATTTAATAAAACAATCCCGGTCCACCAGCCATCACTAATCGCTATCTGGGCAAGCTTGTGCAATTTCCCCGCCTCGACCTCCGCTGCCAGGGGAATCGAAGCTCCAGCATCATTCTGATAGAGATAGCGGAGATAGGCGGCAGAATCGCGATCCCCATCAATCCGGATCCAGGCCTTATCCATCTCCTCCTGAGAAAGGCCAAAAAGAGAACCTTCGATCGCCATCTCATGTTTGGCAAAAGGGTCAATCTCGAGTGGGTACGGCATGCCCAATTGATCCCCATCAACAAATGGAGTAAGTAACAAATTTAATGATTCAGGATTCGGGTTACAGACCCCCAGAAGAGTCTGCCAGCCGAAGCTTGTGACCAGGTGCGCGGCAATCAGGTTCCGGCCGGATTTCAGCAGCGGCAGCTGATCCATGCGCTTAAAACCCTCTCGCAAGTCAACACCACCACTGAATTGAGCCGTTCCCGATCCTTCAACCAGACCCCAGCCATCAACCCCGCGTTGTCCGGGATAGTTGCCACGATTGTAGGCAACGGTCGTTTTCGGTGCCAGTTCCACGTCAGCCGGCGGCAATGGTGTACCATCCTGTTTAAAATAGGAGATTGTCGCTTTAACCGGGTTGATATTTGCATTGGCAAGATGAAAATTGGCAGACTTATGCATATCCCAGGCACTAGTAAGCCAGGGGATAACCAGCTTACTGCCGCTAACTTCATACGATTGCGGCGGCCCCCACAGGGTACGACCGTCTCCGGCGAGGAGCATTCCCTGAAAGGGAGTGCTTGATAGCAGCTTGAAACCGATCGGTTTGCCGTTACCGCTGAAATAATCTTCGGTCAGATTGTTTTCAAGAACACTGAGCCAGTGCCCCCCCGGGTTCAGGTCGGCGCCACTGACCTGGCCGCTACCCACAGGCAAACCCTGATCACCGGCAATCTCGAGCCAGAACCGGGCACCGGCGGTTTCATTTAAGCCAGCAGCGGCGCAGCCAAGCCAGAAATTTTCCGGAGGAAATCCGTAAAACCAACTCTGGTATTGAGCCTCAATTTCGACATAGAGATGAATACAGACCCCGGCACTGTTATTCTCTCCCGGCAAAAACGTAAGCTGGAATGCATCGGTTCCAGTTTCTGAAATCAACGATAAAGGTTGTAATTCATTCCCCAATTCAACGGCGGCAACTGTTTCCTGATTGCGCTCCAGTCGATAGCGAGCCGTGTTACCCTTAACACTCTGGGGATCCAGAGCGATGTGACAGGTAATATTCTCACCCATCCGGGGAGTAATCTTAAAACTGTCATCCTCTCCGGGATAAACCATCAGGAGATGATGGCCGGGAACCAGCTCTTGACCCTCAAGCTCATCATCGATGGTCTGCGCCATCTCTCTGACTGTTTCATAGTCGATAAAGAGTTCATCCTGATTGATACCCACCGGCACCCAGACCCACTGGGGATGGTTCTCCACGGATTCCGCCAGCCAATCTCCCCCGGTAATGCTACCTTCAGCATCCTTATAGAGCCGGTATCTATAGGTTTCAGTGCGCATCAGGCTGCCTTGATAATCGGGGTCAACAAAATCGGTCGGATATTCGATTTTACAGACGACATAGTCACTTTCCAGCCCGGATGAAATAGTCATATCATAACTATAGATGGGATAGGACCAGAAAGATCCAGAGGAATCCAGGTCCGAGCCGATACATTCACCCTGCTCGCCGATATATTTCAGGAGATAGCGATGAAAGTACTCCGGATTATTGCTGCAATCTTTATAATTAATCTCATCCTTGAAGTGACAGGCGGTGAGTAACCCTTTCTTATCGCCGACATTGAGGAAAACACCATTGGCACTGGCACCCAGGATGGGGCCGCTCTCTAAGATCGCGGCATTAACCCAGCCGTTGCACATTCCTTCCCAGCCTTCAGCATTGGGGTCATACCACTCCTGTAAACCTTTATTATAGGCCGGCCCCGGACGCCGGCCGGTGACATAGAGATCATATTTTTCCGCCGGTGCAGGCTTGCCATTATAACCTAAGACAAGTTCACCGTGGCTTTTTGGCCACCACCAACCGGACCAGGGCTTAAAATCAGCTTCGGCCTTGAGTTCCTGAGCCAGAACCAACCGGGGCGCCAAGCACAATAGAGATACAGCAACAATTATTAGCGACAAGATGGCTAACAGGCATCTATTTTTTCTGGTCAACAGCATCTTTTACACTCTCGGGCGGGTTATTTTTCTTGGCAAAAGGGTTACGGTTTTTATTTACTACCAGATACCAGTCACCCTTCTCCCAGACCCAAGTGATGGTCTGCGGCGTATCCTTGAACGTAAAACCCATCGCCTGCATGCTGTTCTTTAGTTTTACCTGAGCTCGTTTATCCTCATCACTGAACGTAATCGCAGAAATTTCACTACTGAGATATCTGATATTACCGATCCGAGCTTGATGCGGATCAAGATAAAAGCCCTGCAGGGCGATCTGGTCTGCCGCTTGACGGGCCTGAATATAGCCCTCCACCCGCTCCTGGAGACGGACTTTCGGATCGGTATTCACGGATACTCCGCTACAGGATATTAAACCCAGCAAAACTACTCCCAGAATTATTAACAAAACTCCCTTTTTCATCGGCATCTCTTTCATTCTCCTTGCTATATATATATATCTTTAGAACGAACCGGCTCTTTAAGCAGATAAACATACTTTTTAAGTCGACTTAATTTGTCGGCAATACTACATCTTTTTTTTTCCAGCGTCAACTTTAATAAAATTAAAATTGTTTGATTATAAGTTTATTATAAAAGCTCACTATAATAAAAAAGGGAGTAACCCGGTCTCCCGGATTACTCCCTTAGTTAAACGTTAGACACATCTTTCAATGCAGATTAGTCACAATCGTTGCAACCACAAAGTCCACACTTGGTCAGGTAACCATAGGCCTGAGTCCCGTCACCCATGATGGCAAAACCGGTAACCTGGGCCGCGATTGTACCACCACTAGTAGTCGGAACAGTACTTATCGCCTGAGCATAGATCGGGCCTTTACCCGCCAGAGCGGAAAGATCAGATATCTGACTCAAAGCGTAGACCGTAACACTATTGGCAAGAAGCGGAATGTTAACACTAACGCTCTCTCCGCCAGCATAAAACTCTATCACAACATCCGCCCGAGAACCTGCGTTTGTCAGAGCAAGACCGGCCCACCAATCCGCATCATCCGGATTCGTAAGGTATGGAAAGCAGGTGTAGCATTTAGATGCCGGTATAGCTTTTTCGCAACCAAAGATACCAACCTTGACGGTGCAGTCACAAAGGTCGTTACAGGTAGGACAAACCGCAGCATCGGTTTCACCAGTGATGATAACTTTTAACACAACTTCATCACCCTCAGCGATGATCTTGGGATCCCAAACCATAGTCGGGACATCAATCATAAGGTAAGGGGAATTGGCGACCATAAAAGGCTGCACACAGGTAGTCTGAATGCTCTTGGCCAAGTTACCGATACAATCGAGACAACACTCTTCGCGATCACCAGTTACAGGATCAGGCTGCTTATCATGAGTGGCGGGATCAAAAAGAACTTTGCCGCTGTTAACCGGCTCATATGCCATAACGAACGCAGTCGCCGCAGCAGCAGGTGCAGTAGCAACGCAAGGATAAGGGCAAAATCTGCTTTCGTCAGTGGTATCACCTATAGCTGAAACATAAATATTCTGGATTCCATTCGCACAACCAGTTGCACAAGTGTAATCAGCACCGCTCGTATTCGAGTTAGTAAAATAGACACCGGTGGCCGGCTCTACGATCTCGATCCTGATACCATAGCTTTTGGTAATATCGAAATTTGGATCAGGGCAGTCACAGACCTTCATGATAATACCATGGGCATTATACTCGCTGACGCTGCCAGGACTAGCCAGGGTAGTACAATAACCTCTTGCACTCTCATAGTCAAACTGAGGGCAGGGCGGGCAAGTTGCTGTTCCCTGATAAGGGGTGTTACAATCATACGTAAGATCAAGTTGGAGACCATAGTGCCAGTCTTTACAAATCTCCTTACATGGACCATCAACCACTGAACTACTGAAACCAGCGGCCACGGTCGTCAAGACGAATGCCATGGCCAGCAACAAAATTAAACTACTTTTTCTCATCTGTTTCCTCCATTGTTTGTTAGCGATCCGCCCGGAGAGGGCAGATCCTTAAAAAAATACTACAATTAAAAATTACACTTACACTTAAAATTAGACCAAAACATTATTGGGGTAAGCTCTTACCCCGCGACACTAACCTTCAGATTATCCTAACCTCAACCCCACCTCCTTTTATTGATCCCTCAAGCTACGCATCCTCTAATAAATGCTGGAGTTAACGGCTCGGAGGGTCTTCGGGTCAGCCAGCGGGTCGTTTGGCATTACCCTGCTACCGACTATTAAACGATTCTAGAACGCCATAATATACGAGTCACGATTTATTTGTCAAGCTATTTTTCCCAATTTTATTAGGAAAATTTAAGTCACCCAACTTTTTTTTCAAAAAACGTCTCTTTTCATGGGTATACCCCGCGCTTCAAGGGTCGGATACGGCACCGAATATAAAACCCTGAGTCAACATCCTACCCTCACAAAAACTATATCCAGAGGATAAAGTTAACCAGATCAAACTACTGATACGTCTTTTTGACCTCTTCCAGACGGTTAAGAAAAGGACGGCTGACGAAAAGCGAGTCCTCCTCCTGCAAAACAACGTGCGGCGTAATAAAGAACATCAACTCAACCGAGTGAAACTCTTTTCCCTCATAACCAACCAGATAGCGGAGTCCGGGAATCCGGCCGAGCCAAGGTACGCCGCTGTAGCCGTTACTCCGGCTCTGCTGGATGAGACCACCGATAACAATCGTCTGGCCGTCGGCAACCGAAAGAGTCGTCTCGGCCACCCGCTGCGAGAAGATCGGCGAATTGATCCCCTCGATAGTTTTAGTTGAAAGCTGGCTGACCTCCTGATTAATCTCCATCCGCACCATACCGTTATCATTTATATGGGGGGTGACATTCAGGATAATCCCGACGTTACGATATTGAATCGTGGTATCGGTGGTCTGGCCGGTCGAACCCGAATCAGTTGTCCGGTAACTTGAGGTTACGGTCGGAACATCCTCACCGACGTCAATTCTGGCGGTCTCACCATCGGAGGCCAGAATCTGGGGTGCCGAAAGGATATTGACCTTGTTATCCTCAGCCAGGGCCCGGACTATCGCCTTGAAACGGTTTGAATTACTAACCAGAAAACTTAAACCGGAACCGATCAGACTTTTTCCGCTGCCATCGATCAGGCCGAGACCGGAATCCACTCCGATCAGACCGTTGGCATTGCCGCCGCCGAGCCCCTTCATTAAATAACTCCACTCGATGCCAAGTTTATTGGTTTCATCAAGCTTGACTTCCGCAATCGTCACTTCAATCAGAACCTGCTTCGGATAGATATCAAGCTTCTCGATCACCGGCTTGATCTTGCGATAATCATTGCCGGTGGCCCGAACCAGGATCGAATTGGTTGTATCATCGACAACAAAAGTAACATCGCCCTCCAGGGTACCGCTGACCGCGGTTCCGGGCCGGGCTTTGCGTTTATCTGCGGTGATCCGATTCTGGCGCTGATTATCCAGAATCTGCCGGCCGAGTGGTCTCGATTTATCTTTATCTTCTTCAGTTTTTTTCTTCTCACCGCCCGTAAAAAGCCCTTCCAAGACGGCAACAATATCTTTCGCCACACCATTTTGAATATAGTGGACAAAGATATCTTCTCCCTGGGAATCCTGAGCCAGAATCGGAACCTCGCGATCGAGTTCACCAATCCACTCATCAATCAGATCCAGGGATTCGAGCTCACGAGCAAGTACAAGAATCATATTGATGCGCGGCAAAGCAAGAAAAGTTAAGGAAGAGTTGGGATTGCTCCCTTTACCGGCAGCCAGCCCGTAGGTTCCGGTCAGTTTCTCTAATTCCTTGACCATATCCTCAGCGTTGACATATTTTAAAAGGTAGACCCGTTGCTCAAGTCCGGCGAGCACACTGGTATCAAAAAGCAGAAGCAGCCGTGAGACTTTACCTAAAACATGACTGTAATCACTGACCAAAAGAATGCCGCTTGACTCATGGACATAGACCTGGGCCCCCTTACTCAAGTAAGGTTTAATAATGTTGACAAACTGGTCTCCGGGAAGATAACGCAGGCGATAGGCGCGGATGACCCGGCCCCGGCTTTTTACCGGGTCACCCGGCAGCAGGAGTTCACCCGCTTCCGCCGCCGCCGGGAGTGAGGCCTGGGGCATAATCTCCCACAATGGGCCGCGTTTAACCATGGCCACGCCGTTTATACGTAAAACTCCGCGCAAGAGGGCTGAGATCTCTTCCCGGTTAAGCTCGGCATTGACCTCCAGTGTAACCTTGCCGCCAACCCCCTGATAGATCGAATAGTTCTCCTGCAGAATATCCATAAAGAGACGTATAACTTCAACCAGGTCAGCATCGTCGAAATTCAGGGTGACCATCTCCCGACCCTTAATCTCACCTTTGATGTGATGGGTTTCAGTTCCAGGAACGGGACTTACCGCCCCGGTGGTAAAACGTTTCAACCGCTGGTTCAGATCTTGTTCACGAACCTCAAGTTTTTCAAGCAGATCATTTTTTTCCGTATCTTCATCTGCAACCTGATCCAATTCTTCCGTTTTCGCCGCGTTGCTCACCTGGGTCGGCGAAGGACGATCTTTCAAAAGTCCGCCGGGCGGTAAAGCGTAGTCACTGGCCGTAGGTCTGAGAAAAGTACACGAGGTCAGCAGCAGACCACTCATCAGAATAAGTAGTAATTGGAAAAATAATTTATGGTTTACTCGCATGCAATATCTCCATTCAGCGATTTGTTACAGACGCATCATGATCAGTTATTTCCTACTTACGTAATCGTTTGTAGACCGGACCGAAAGGTGTACTATGTTTTTTCAAAACCCCTTTGCCTACCAGAGCGTCTTTCTCTTCAACCGAAAGTTTACGGATCTGGCGCGAAGTCAAACCCGAGGTTTTACTCTTTTTCCCGGCGGTTACTCCGGAGGTTGATACTTTAGCACCTGAAGTTGTAATTTTTGCCGACTTTTGCGGAGCCGCAGTCTTATCGACTTTAATGCTCTTCTGATTGACGGTTTTAACCGGACGGCGGCTCTTATTATCATAGAGATTTACGGTAAACTCCTGACCCCGCTCATCCTTTATCGTAACTTTCCGGGCTTCGACCTTAAGCACTTTATAGCTCGGCGGGTTGCGCCGGGTCGGATTGCCGCTCTCTTTATCCTTCGCTTCTTCTCCCTCAGCAACCAGCATCTGCCCTTTGCGAAAACGCTTGAAATGGAGCATCGCCTTCCGGGTCTTACCGGAGATATAGGTTCCGTAGAGAATCACATCACGCCGGGTCGGGGCCGTAGCCGGAGCCTGAGGCTCGGCTTTTTCCTCACCCACAACCGCTTTCGGGGCAGGAGCCTGCCAGGCTTTGCGGTTGGCGGAAAAGAGATTTCTATCCGCAGTTACGGCGTAGCGTGAAACCTCAACTTTTGGTTTATCAAGTTTTGATGCCAACTCTTTAATTGTTGCCTGAACCGTGGTTCCGGCCACTGCCGCCCCATGCTTCTGCGAGGCGACAATCTCGATGCCGGAGTAACGCTTATAGGTATGACGGTCAAAAACCAGAACCAGTAGCGCTAAAACCAGAAAAAAAAGTGAGAGTCCGGCCCGGGAGGGAGCCCATTTAATCATGCTCTTCCTCTAACATCCTTAGATTACACGGTAAAAGCGGTAATCACTGCGTTAAAATAGTAAAAACGCTTCTCCCGGCGGCTGATGGTCTTGACCTCAACCTCATGGAGAAAGATAAATTTTTCATTGTTATTAATCTTAATCAGAAAATCTTTTATCGCTCCGATTTCAGCCCGACAGCTTAAACGCAGGCGCAACATGGTTACCCCCGCCTTTTTGACGGCCGGTAAAAGCTTGGTGCTGCGCACATCGACAGAACTTTCCGAGGCCAGCTGCCGCAGCAGGTTCTGAAATTCAACCTCAGTTAAAGTCGGAGTCTCTCCTTGAATAAGCTTCCGGTTTTTCACCTCCTGGTCGTATTTCTGCAAGGCCTTATCGAGGGCGGCAAACTCCTGCTGCCGAGCCACCAGACGACTGAATTTCTGAAACTGCAGCTCTTTTAAGGCGATCTCATCATCTAGAGCCTGACTCCGAGCCTGATAAAAACCCAGTCCGGCCCGGCCGATGACCAGAACCAGCAGAACTCCGACCACCGCCAGCAGAACCTCACGCCGTTTAAACAACTCGATATAATAGTCTAATTTTTTCATTTCACAAAATAAAGCAAAAAGTTTTCAATCCCTTGCAGTCTCAAATCGGCAGTTTCTAACCTTGAGCTACTCAAGACCAACAATAATCTTAAAGGTTTCGCTAGACCCTTTTTTCACCACCGGCGAATCGAAATGAACCTCTTTGAAAAGGGGCGAATCTTCCAGAGCTTTTACCACGGTTGTCGCTGAAGATGAGGTTCCACTTAAATGAATCTTACGCCCTCTGATAGCCAATGAACGCAACCAGGTATCCTGCGGAATCAGCTCAGTCAACTCTTTCAAGAGATCGATAGTCACGGATTGTTCATGCACCTGCTCCGAAAGGGTTGCAAAGTGTTCGATAAGCGCTTGATTCTGTTTTCTGATACCACTTAGTTTCTCTGCCTCCTGCCGCACAATTACAAGTTTTTTTTCAAGCTTGTGCAGATGCCGCTGTTTACCGACAATCACTGCCAGAGGCTGGCCGATGATGGCCGCCACCAGAAAGATAGCGGCCGCCACCTCCAACTTGAACCAGAGCCGCCGGCGCCGCAGAACATCTGGTAAGATCAGATCGATACTATAAGGAAAGAGACTCCATTCGAGACGAAGATTATCGGGTAACTGATCAAGCTCACTCAACTCCAGGGCCGGACGCAGTTCCTGTAGACCGGCCCGCAGATCGCCGGCCATCGACCAGAGAAAAACCTGCTTAAAACTTAGACCCCGATTCTCGGCCAAGGGTAAATTGTGAGCCAGAAAACTGTAGTTCTCACTCTCTCCAACAACGTCTTCACGGGCCTTAAAGGTCACGGCATGACCATCAAAGAGAACCATCTCCCGATGGCCCACATCCCCGCCGAGATAGAGTCCCGGCACGCGCACCATCCAGGCAACAAAAAAGAGGCCGGGAAAAACCGCCGAAAGATTGAAACCGGCCTCGGTAAAAATGGCAAGATACTCATCGATCCGGGTTTTCGGTGCTAACGTAACCCGAACCGCCAGACGACCTTCCTCCTCCTGACAACGATAGCGCCAGTGAAGCCCTTTTATATCATGCGGAACATGGCGCATCAATTCATAGCCGACGGCATCTTCAAGATTCTCCGCCGCCGCCAGGGGCAGGGTAAAATGAACTACGGTAAAAATATCAAGCGGCAGCCCTAAAAGCAACAGGTCATCAAGCTGCGGCGGACAATCCTTTTTTAGGGCCGAGACCGCGTGCTTAAACCCTTCCGGGCTGGAGTACGCATACTCTTTGCGCTCAAACACCTTGTCCCGGCCATTCAACCCGCGCCGCAGCCGGAGAAAGAGAAGACGCTCTCTTTCCACCAGTAAAAGCTTAGTTTCCGGTAACCAGGGTAGATTCATAAAAAAACAAGCCTTTCCTGCACGTTATATAATAATAGTCGTTTACTGAAAATTCGTAGCCTGACTTGTGACTCGCAAGAATCAGACCGAAGCCGCCGACAAACAGAGTCGAAAATCTATTTTTTCTTATTGACTGCGAAAACCTGCCGGTACCAGCTACCGCCGGTTCCGATCGTTCCCGCCTCACTCGCACTGATGGTTACGTAATCGGAATCGACTACGGCAAAATATTGCTTCAAGAGACTGAAAAATTCAGGTGCTATCAGCTCACTTAATTCAGATAATTTAAATATCGGCTTTGCAGCCCGATAAGCAACAATCTCGTTTATCACCTCGGCGGGTAGATCATCAATCAGGGTCAAAGCCTGCGGCGCACAGCTGTTGATATCCAAGCGTTTCTCCTCCCCGTAGGGTGAAAGCAGATCCACCAGGCCGGGCCGGTTTCCGGCACCAGCATAGATATCGTAAGTTACCCCTTTAATCAACAGCAGTTCATTTACTACATCAATCTTCCGGTTCTTGCAACCATAATCAAGGCCCTGCTCTTCGTAATAGTCAGCCTCAGCCCCATTCAGTCGGTGCAGGGAATCCTTATCCGTCCAATCCTGAACCGAATCAACGATACCGTCGCGGGCCTCCTCATCAACCACGCCGCAGACCGTAACAATTTTCCGCCAACGGTCGATTTTCAAATCATCAAGCCTGAATTTACCGGCCTCCGTGGCAATTTTAATCTTGACTTTTACGCCTTCGATCTCCCACTCCCAGGGCTCGTAGCGAGGATACCAGAGCTCCAATGGAGCCCCGGAAAGCTCTTCAATCTCATCCTTTTTTACCAGCAGGGAACGGTTCGCCCGGTATTTCAGATACTCATGATATCCCTTGGCAACAGCGGACTGCAAAAGATAGTCGCGCTCGGCCCCGAGGCGGCGATTGCGGGCCGCCTCGGCATTAAGCCGGGCCGTAGTCGCGTAATTCAGCGCCAGAATACCTAACAGCAGGGAGATCCAGAATACCGCCAGCAGGGCAAAACCCCGACTATTGTTTGACACCATTACTCTTTCTTTTTTTCATTTTTATTTTTTTCCTTTTTCTGGGGCAATTCGGGCGGAGGTTCCAGATTAAGCAGCAGATTGCGTTGTTTACCAGTCGTATTGCGATAACGGAAAAGGATGTTTCGAGGAAGATTTTTACGGCTGTAATTGCGGATATTATCCCCTTCGACCAAGGCCCCTGCGGCGATTTCACCTTCCGGCAGGTTCAATTTTTCAGGATCAGCAACCACCGCAAAGGAGACTTCGCTCAAACCGTCCACGACCAGCAGCGAGGCTTCACTCATCTCGGAACCAAGCGCCAGCTCCTTTTCCGGATTCCGGATAAAATCCCATAAAGCTTCAACCAGAAATTTTTTCGGCCCCAGCTCTTTTACAAGATAGAGGGACTGGCCCTCCTGATCTTCACTATCCTTAAGATAGCAACAGGCAAAATAGAGCCCTTCGGCCCGGCGCTGACGCGCTCCGTAACCGGAGGCAGTTGCGTAAAAAAGAACCCGCGGCCCTAAAGCGAAGAAAAAACCCTCACCTTTCTCCCAGCTGAAACTGTAAGGCAGCAGATGCTGCAAATCATCATGCAGTAACCGGGTTAATGCGACTTCATGTTCACCCTGCCCCCCTTTGACCTGCTGTTTCGACCATATCCTCCCGGCACTGGAGAACGCCAGGTAGAGAACCGTAACCACCAGCGCCAGAATTGTCATGGCGATGATCATCTCGATCAAAGTGAAGCCGGCGTTATCATTACTTTTTGACAAGCTGTTTTTCTTTAAAGTCATCGGTGAAATATCCGGGGTTTAACTGACGATAGGCAACCAGGCGCAAATGCCGGCCGGGACGATTTTTGTCATGGATGGTGAAAACCAGACGATAGAGCTCACTCGTCCAGCGCAAAGCGACACCTTCATCAGCCGCTTCGGCATCGACTTCGGGCTTAACATCAACCGCTTCCAACTGCAATTCCCAGGAAAAATCTTCAACTTCACCCGACCAGGGGAATTCATCTTTACGCAGATCCCGAACCAGAAGTTCGACAAAGGTCTGTCGGCCGACGACAATCACCTCATCAAAACCCCGGCCCCGCTGCTCAAGCCGCAGGCTGGCCCCGAAGAGTTGGAAGAAGGTGGTTACCGTGAGACCGACCACGAGCACCGCAACCATCATTTCCAGCAGAGTAAAACCGGAATTGTTACTGGGTACTCTCATCGGCAACCTGTTCGGTTAATTTTATTCCACCGGTTAAAGAATCGACCTCTAAAACAGCTTGACGGCGGCCACTTTTTAGCAATAAAGGTTCACCGGAAGCACCGCCGTCGGCATAAAATGTAAAGAGAATAATCCGGGGTACGGGTTTAGTCTCATCATCTTCCGCCACTTCCAGCTTGCTCTCCGCCGCGGCCAACGCCGTCGATTGTGCTGCGGAGAGTACCAGTTCCGCCTGCGCCGTCAGGGTCATTTGCCGACCGCGCAACGCCTCACTAAACTGTTTCTTTTTCGGATTAAAGCGGCAGATATTCGGCCGCCGCTCTAAAATCGCATAGCTCCGCGCTACCTTCAAAAAAACATGGAGCTCGCGCAGATTCGTACGCCAGCGGAAAGCCTCCCGCTGACGATAGTTAATACCTAAAAACACGCTTAACCCCATACCCATAATGGCGACCACAACAATCAGCTCTACCAGGGTAAAAGCCCGGGAGTCGGAAACGGCATCGAGATTGTGCGGACAATGAGGTCGGATTCGCATTAATTATCTTTACTTCAATTTTCCCAGCTGTTGATATCAGCCTGATCGCCATCACCGCCGGACTGACCTCCGACACCGTATGAACTTAAATCATAGTCCCCGTGATCTCCCGGACTCTTATAAACATATTTGTTGCCCCAGGGATCATTAGGAATCGGTTTCGGCATGTAGGGACCATCCCAACTTTTTGTCCCTTCAGGTTTAACCCGCAGGGCCTC
>Ga0190303_1000513_pt1 | contig 16125 bp, 15 predicted proteins | sample 48700701_MG_FD_161672 | JGI IMG/M metagenome (GOLD analysis project Ga0190303, IMG submission 161672) | Hydrothermal vent sediment bacterial communities from Southern Trench, Guaymas Basin, Mexico - 4870-07-0-1_MG | ecosystem: Environmental > Aquatic > Marine > Hydrothermal vents > Sediment ...
CACCGAGCAAGTTGCAACAGGTATTTCAGAAACAAGTTTCACAGTAGCTATTACATCTTCAACAACATATTCGTGGAAAGTGGTCGTTAAAGATGGACAAGGAGGGCAAACAATTGGACAAGTTTGGACATTTAAAACGGATTAGAGCTTAGTTTTTACATATTAATAAGGAATTACACTAAAACATCTAGACCTTTTCATGAAAAGGTCTAGATGTTTTAGTGTCTTCGTACAACTAAAATTAATTATCTACTTAGCTGTTTGATACATTTAATAGTGAATTAAAATGAAATAAGTTTAAGAATGTAAATTTATAAAGACGTAAATATGCCCATACCATTAAAAATTGAAAAAAAAAGAGACCCGCGAGATATTACCTTACCTGTGAAATATTATGTAAGCACGAAAGCAACTGGAGAAATAAATTTTAAAGATTTAGTTCACAAAACACCTGGACAATGTACCGTAACAAAATCCGATTGTTACGCTGTATTAATTGCTTTAGAAGAAAACATTTGGGATGCACTTAGTTTTGGTCAAATTGTACGATTTGGTACTCTAGGAAGTTTTCAAATTAACATAAGCTCACATGGAAGTGAAACAAATACGCAGTTGGACTTGATACGGGTAAAAGCAAGCGTATTTTATTTAGCCAGATAAGCGGTTTAAACCCTTTTTAAAGAGCTTAAAATTTACGAAAGTTGGCTTTAAAGATTACAAAATGATGTGAGTTTTGTACCACAATTAAATTACACTCTTAGTTAATCAAAAAAACCACGCTAATTAGCGTGGTTTTTTAGTGTAATAAAGTTATTAAATTTTAGTCATTTACAATCCAAGCACCATTTTGTTTTATAAAACTTGTAGTATAGTCGTTCTCACCATTATCATAAATAACATACGTTAAAATATATTTTTGACCTTCTGCAGCATTCGGGTCATGATGATCTAGGAAAAGACTCAAAGCGTAGTGAATTTGAGCATCACTCCAATTATAATCGAAATCACCGTAACCAGCTAAGTTTCCAATGAATCCTGAATATTCAGCATCGGTTAATTGAGATGCCATATATTCATAATCGGCATTTCTTACTAGAGTGTATTTAATTGTATTGTCTGGAACCCAAGTAGTACCGTCATGACCAAATTGTAAAGTAGTACTAATAGTAGATTGGTAACCAACCCAAATCCCATCAATAAAAGTGTATAAATTACCACGAACTTGCATATTAGAGGATTCATAGTTATAGGTAACATCTAATTCAGCACCTTCTTGAGCATAAGGAAATTTTAAACCTAAGAATGTTGGTAAATAATCCTCTGGAAAAGCAACAGGATCAGCACGGCTACCAAAAGTTACCACACCCATTGAAGCAAAATCAGCTTCACTTACAAAATAAAATCTATTTGAAGGCTCTTCCCAAGCTCCATCAGCATAAGTATATCCTACTTCATGAGCCTCTTTCTCACCTACTGTTTCATCTTCTAATGCATCATTACTCATAATTGCTGACCAAGTGTTTGCAACACGTATTCCATCAATTAGAGCATTTGGACCACCACCACCTTGACGTACTCCTATTCTTTGCGCAGAATTACCAGCAGTACCCGTATTAGTTGCTTCTGGTTCTAAAGGCTCTGATGATTGCACACTTGACAGTACATATAAATTAGCAGTACCGGTTGCAATATCATAAGAAGCTACTATAAGATACGTAGTATCTAAATCAAAAGAAGTAGCGCCATAAGTTAAACTACTTGAACTTGCACCAATACCAAATAAAATGTTACCAGAACCATCATCTTTAGCTCCAACTCTTGCTGAATAAGCATAGCTACCATCTTCTTCCATAAAATGGATAAAATAAGTTCCATCATCAACAGAACTTAGATTTACAAGTGCGCTATAATAGGCAGCACCTGACGTTATTGGTGAAAATGAGCTATTTACATCTTCATTCCCTGGGTTAAAAATTCTAATAGATCCACCTACATCTGATGTAGGGTAGTTAGTCATTGATAAACCTGTAGTACTATATCCAGATGGGTTGTAACCAGAACTTGAATGAGCTACCCAATTACCACTAGAAGCTGTTGTAATATCTCCATTTTCAGTACCATAATCAAAATTATCTTCGAAAGAAACCGTAGGTGACACTGTATAGGCGCTTCCTGTAAACTGGTAGTATTTTGCTACAGCATAATCTCCTTCAGATGCATAACTAATATTATCAGCAAGTATGTCAGCTAAATAATTTGAAGGAACAGCATCTGATTGGAAACCAAACAAATCACTTCCGCTAAAAGTATAATCATCTTGACTTAAATTATAATCTCTAGCGCTAAAAGCATTTCCAATATATAAATTATAACCAACTAAAACTGAAGATTTTTTTCCCCAAACAGGAAACATCTCAGTTAAAAATGCTGGAATATCAGCTTTTGCATCATCTTCAGAACTAAAACTTCCATAGCCTAAACCTAAAGTGTCATAATCATCATCTGTTAATGTGTATTCGGCATCACCAACAACAGCATTTTCTTCTGCATCAATAGCAGCATTAATATCATCTAAAGGGTCACAAGCAGTTGTGAAAACTAAGCCTAAAACCAGTATTAAATAAATTATTTTTTTCATAATTATATATTTTTAAAATTTAATTTTCATTCCAAGACTAAATGTTCTACCAGCTCCATAATATACTTTTGCACCTGTTGCAATATGTTGGTCACCATCATCAAATGCATCAGAGATGTATTCCACATCAAAAATATTATTCATTTTTCCTGATAATGTAGCATCTAAGTCACCAATTTCAAACCCGTGATTAAAACCTAAATCAACTAAATGATATGAAGGTAGTTCCCAAGTGTCTAACCTGTCTGTTGTTCCTCTACTAAAATCAATTTTAGCATATAAATCACCTGCATAATTATAATCTAAAAAGATAGAGCTTTTTTCTAGAGCTTTATAGCTTAATCCTAAAGCATAAGTGGTTTGTGCAGCATCATTAACTTTCAATCCTTTAGCGTCAACTGTGATTGTTCTAAGAAGTTCTCCAGAGTCTAAATAAACATCACCACTCACATCACTTTGCCATTCCCAATTTCCTAAAGAAAGCATACCTGTGATAGTTAAATTATCAGAAGCATTGTATCTGAAATCAAATTCTACACCTTGATGTAGTGCGTCTAAACCAGAAATACTTACATCTAAATATTCTCCTACGTTATCAGGGTTTTGAATTGCTGGTGATATGGATTTATCTAACCAAGATGTTCTATAAACATTTACATTTGCAGAGAAATTTGCACTTCTATAACCGTAGCCTAATTCTGCACTAAATACTTTTTCATTTTTAGCATTTTCATTTAAATCTACAGACTCTTTATTAACAAAAACATTTCCATTTAAAAACGGTGCTTTTGAAAAATATCCAACATTTGCAAAAACATTGTTCTCGTCGTCTAAATTGTAATTAGCTCCAGTTTTAGCACTATACCCTAAAAAATTTGCTTTTTCTGAATCTCTTCCATTCGGATTTTTAGCATCATCTAAGAAACTAGACTTACTGTATTGCGTATTTGATATCGCTGTAGATAAAAATACAGATAACTCATCAACAGTATATTCTAATTGAGAAAAAGTTCCATATTTTATAACATCTCCAGTGTAATCTCTATTAAATTTATCACCTACTCTCAGTGCTTCGTTATAATTGTTGTCATTTGAATTAGGATTAAGATAATACTCTCCTCCTAATAAATCTGAAATTTCATACCAGTGTTTCCCTAAATAATATCTAGTATCTATACCAGCAGATAAAATTAAATTGTCTGATAAATCAGTTTTAAAAGTTGATAATAAACCATACCATTCGTGAGAGTTTCTACTAGAAGCAAAAACATCTGTAGAACCTAAAGCTCCATTATCTTTGTTTTCTTGAACTATTCTATCAAAATCAATTGGTTGATCTGAGCCACCTAATCTATAATCATCATTTGTAAATTTTCCAGTTCCTTGGGTTCTTCTACCTCCACCATTACCAAAAGAAGCGTAAAGATTTGAAGTTATGTAGGTTTTGTCAGAGATTATCCAATCGTGGATTAAAGACATTTGTGGTTTGTGATAGAAATTAAATGATATATTTTCAATTTGTCCATTTCTATATCCCCAATCTGGGTTAAATCTTTTACCGCCTTGTTCTGTTGCTCTATTTTGAGCGATAGTTTTTGTGTTATATCTTTGGCCGTGTGTTTGAATAGCCCCTATAACAGTAAAAGAAAGTTTATGGCTTTCATTAAATTGCTTTGCTATGTTTAGAAAGTAATTAACACCACTAAATTGTGTTCCATTAACATATCCATCTCCAGATATTTGAGCAGCAGAAGCAGTAATTGCTAATCCATTGTCCATTAAACCTGTAGAAACAGTTACGCCATATTTTTGGTAACCATCATTACCTACAGTTGTTCTAAAGATTCCACCTTTTTCTACGTCAGTAGATTTAGAAATAATGTTAATTGTACCACCAATTGAAGGTACAGCAACTTTAGAAGCTCCAAGTCCTCTTTGAACTTGCATTGCTGAAGTTACATCAGATAATCCAGCCCAATTTGACCAATATACAGCCCCATTTTCCATATCATTCACAGGGATACCATTAATCATAACAGCAACATTTTCTGAACTAAATCCACGTAAATTAATCCTACTATCACCATATCCACCACCTGTTTTAGTAGCATATACACCTGGTGTAGATTTTAAGATTTCAGGAAATTCTTGTGTCCCTAATTTCATCTCAATCATTTCAGCCTTAATTGTAGAAACAGCTACAGGAGTTTTTCTGTCAATTGCAAAAGATGTTGCAGTAATAATTATTTCATCTAATGTTTCTGCAGATGGTTTTAATGCAATTGTACCTAAATCTGCACTTCCGTTAAATGTTAAAGATTTGGTTTCATAACCAACAAAAGAAACTAGAATAGTACCGTTTGTACTTGAAGTTTCGAATGTAAAATTTCCATCAAAATCTGATGAAGCTCCTGTTTGTGTCCCTTTTAACACTACAGTAGCACCGGGTAATGGTTGATTTGTTTCATCAACAACTTTACCAGTAAGTTTGGTTTGAGCAAAAATGGCAGATGTTGAAACCAACATAACTACCACTAGCCAATTTTTTAAATTTCTCATTGTTTAATTGTAATTTGAATTAATTGTTTGTGCAAAAATGCACTTTTTTATTGAGTTAACCTTATTAACTAATTGTTAAGTTTTAACAAAAAATTAAGACTATTAAAAGTAGTAAAAATCATCCTTAAAACAGGTTTACATCAGTTTAAATATTAACAGTTTATTAACAGATGTGAATTTTAATGAATGGTTGCTTGTTACAGTGTTAAAAAATTAACTTTTTTTGTATAATTTTTGTGCCAATTCTTTCCCTAATTCCACCCCAAATTGGTCGTAGCTAAAAATATTCCAAATTACTCCTTGAACAAATATTTTATGTTCGTAAAAAGCAATTAGACTCCCCAATGTTTTAGGTGATAATTTTTCAATTAAAATAGTGGTACTTGGTTTGTTTCCTTCAAAAATTTTAAATGGTAATAATGTTTCTATAGCATTCATTTTACCTTGAGTTTTTAAGTCTAAATGTGCCTCGTCTTTTGTTTTTCCTTCAGCCAATGCTTGGGTTTGAGCAAAAAAGTTAGCCATTAATTTATTATGATGTTCTTTATTTCCATACAATGATTTTTTAAATCCAATAAAATCTGCAGGGATTAGTTTTGTGCCTTGGTGTAATAACTGCATAAATGCATGTTGAGAATTTGTACCAGTACTTCCCCAAATTATATTACCAGTTTGATAATTTACATTTTCACCATTTCTATCTACACTTTTCCCATTACTTTCCATAATTGCTTGTTGAAGGTAAGGAGCCAATTTGCTTAAGTATTGTGTGTATGGTAAAATTGCTTCGGTTTCAGTATTAAAAAAGTTGGTGTACCAAATTCCAATTAAACTTAGAATTACGGGTGCGTTATTTTCAAATGAAGTATTTTTAAAGTGTTCATCCATTTCAAAAGCACCTATTAATAGGTCTTTAAAATTGTTGAACCCAACAGCTAAACTTATAGATAAACCAACAGTGCTCCAAAGTGAAAATCGACCACCAACCCAGTCCCACATTGTAAAAATATTATCGGCTTCAATTCCAAATTCACTAACAGATTTTAAATTTGTAGAAACCGCTACAAAATGTTTAGTAACATCATTTTCAGAAGCAGTTTGTAAAAACCATTTTTTTATAGTGGTTGCATTGGTTAAAGTTTCTTGTGTAGTAAATGTTTTTGAAACAATTACAAATAATGTTGTTTCAGCATTTAAGTTTTTAATAACTTCTTGAACGTGGTCTCCATCAATATTTGAAACAAAATGAACGTTTAATTGATTTTTGTAATATTTTAAAGATTCCACAACCATATCAGGCCCTAAATCTGAACCACCAATACCAATGTTTACAATATCTGTGATAGATTTTCCAGTATATCCTTTCCATTCTCCTGAAGTAACTTTACGGGTAAAAGATTCCATTTTATGCAAAGTATCTCTTATTTCAGGCATGATATTTTTGCCATCAACAAAAATATCATTGTTGGTTTGGTTTCTTAAAGCGGTGTGTAAAACAGCCCTTTTTTCAGTCTGATTAATTGCTTCTCCAGAAAATTGGGCGTTTATGGCACTTTTTAAATCAACTTCATTTGCTAAATCTAATAAATGTTGTAACGTTTTTTCAGTGATTCTATTTTTTGAATAATCAAATTCAAAATCGTTAAAATTTATTGTGAATTTCTCTTTTCTTTTGCTATCATCTTTAAACAATGATTTTATATGTACGTTTTTAACTTCGTTATAATGTTTTGTAAGTTGTTTCCAAGCTTTAGTTTTGGTTGGGTTGCTGTTCTTCATTGTCATAATCTACGGTTTTAATTCTTCTTCTTGAATTGAAATTGGTTTTTCTTCTATAGTATAATTAATAGCATCTATATCATTTTTTAAAGATGCTATAAAGTCAAAATAAATAGGTTTAACAGCTTCCTTCATAGGTTCCGCAGCTGGTAATTTTTGTCTTAAAGGGTCTACTTGAGCACCGTTTTTCCAAAAGCGATAACAAACGTGAGGGCCAGCAGTATTACCAGTCATTCCAATTAACCCAATTATATCACCTTGTTTAACAAATTGTCCAACCTTTACCTTTCGCTTACTCATATGTAAATATTGCGTACTATATGTTGCGTTATGGCGTATTTTTACATAATTACCATTACCGCCTTTGTAACGAGATTCTGTAACTGTACCATTTGCTGTAGCCATAATAGGTGTTCCAATAGGCGCAGCATAATCAGTTCCTTTATGTGCTCTTACTCTATTTCCGTAATAGGCAATTTTTCTTCTTAAATTATAACGAGATGAAATTCTACTAAATTTTACAGGCATTTTTAAAAATTGGCGTCGTAAATTAGTTGCTTCATCATCAAAATAATCGGGTATATTTATTATAGAATCAGCTATAAATTTAAATGCATAAAATGGTTTATTACCATGTTCAAAATAAGCTGCTTTTACTTCGCCAATACCAACAGGTACAGTATCATTAATATACAATTGCTCATATATTAATTTAAATTTATCATCTTTCTGAAGGCGAGAAAAATCAATAGTCCAAGCATAAATATCATCTGCCATTTTGTAAGTTAAATAGGAGCTTAACCCTTGTTCATCAATTGCATCAGATAAGGAACTTGAAATAACTCCTGAAGCTGTTTTAACAACTGTTTTTACAGGTTTTTTAGCATTGTATGCTGTAACTATTGAGTCTTTAAAATCTATAACAGTATATCTAACTTTAGAGTGTTTGTATATAAAAACTTGTGCTTGTTCTGTAGAGTCATTTTTAGCTAAAATTGTATAAGGAATACCACTTTTTATTCTTCGAACATTGAAAGTGTCTCTTATTTTAGTTACAATTTCTAATACTTTTGGGTATTCAACATGGTGCCTATCTAGTATTTCACTAAAGTTCTCACCAGATTTTATAGTGTCATTTATTACTTTGTAGTCATTTAGTTTAAACCCATATTCGTAAATAACTTTTGGAGGTTCAGGTGTTGGTTTTTCTATAGGTTTATCACTTTTACAAGCAACTATTAAAATAAGTATTAGTAGTGGAATTAATTTTCTCAAAAGGAGTTGTTTTTACGAATGAAATTGCTTAAAAATTTAAAACGCAAAAATACAATTTAATTGTTAAAAATAATGTTAAAAGGATGGGCTAATCCTTTAAAAGCATCTAAATCTGCCCTAAGCGATCCAATAGCAAGTGAAGCCTTAATTCTTAATGGTATTTTATTCTCATCATCGCTAACCCAAATACTAACACTTTCTTGCTCTTTAAAAACACGACCTGCTTGTACCATTGGTCTAAATTTTAAGGTTTTTACTTTTCCAAATTTGGTTTTAATAATTTCTTTTCCTAAAAAATGAAGTTTGAACTTTGTGATTTCTTCATCGAAAAACATTTTAATTTCAACGTGTTCACCAATTTTTAAATCACTGAGATTTTGATTTCTTAAAAAATAAAGTGAAGAAAGGATGTCTTGAATATCACTACTAATAGGATGTTTTTCAACTTTATTATGTTTATAATCTTTAACAGTAGCTTCATTAGCTTCATAATTGAATAAAATTTCCTTGTCTTTAGTATAACCACCTTCATTTATCTTACGAATAAATCGATACGGTCTTAAAGATTCTTTATACATATATGATTGGTAATTGTCCTTAACTTTAAAGAATAGACTTATTAACCCAGTAGTTTTTCCTTTACCAATGATATGAAAAGCTTCTTTTTTGTTATTTTTTGTCTCTTTAACTTCAATGGTTGAATAACCTGCGTTAAAGAAATTACTATAACTCATCCTAAATTTTAACCACTCACCATCTTTAAAAGGGAAAGGAGTATCCAAATTTTTATTTTTTACAGATTGCCCATATGAAAAGGCTGAAATAAAAAGTAGTAATATGACAAGTCTTTTCTTCATTTAGTAGTAGTGTTAATTTCTGTTTTGATTAAAAAAATGCAATTATTAAGCCAAAAATAATAAAAGGGTAGCAAATGGAGTTAAGCTTTTATTAAATTATTTAAATATTGATGTGATTTATAAGGTACCTCTTCGTTCTTGTTCGGCTTCAATACTTTCAAACAAGGCTTTAAAATTTCCTTTTCCGAATGATTGTGCTCCTTTACGCTGTATAATTTCAAAAAATAGCGTAGGTCTATCTGTTACTGGTTTGGTGAAAATTTGTAATAAATACCCTTCGTCATCTCGGTCAACTAAAATCCCTAAATCTTTTAGTTCTGCTAAGTCTTCATCAATATCCCCAACTCTATCCAAAACCGTATCGTAATAGGAGCCAGGTACATATAAAAATTCAACTCCACGTTCGGTCATTGCTTTTACAGTTTCTAAAATATTATTGGTAGCAACAGCTATATGTTGCACACCAGGACCATTATAGAAATCTAAATATTCTTCAATTTGAGATTTCTTTTTCCCTTCAGCAGGTTCATTAATTGGAAATTTTACACGGCCATTTCCATTAGTCATTACTTTGCTCATTAACGCAGTATATTGCGTTGAAATATCTTTATCGTCAAAAGTTATTAAATTGGCAAATCCCATAACTTCATTGTAAAATTTAGCCCAAACATTCATTTCATTCCAACCAACATTACCAACCATATGGTCAATATAGCGCAATCCAACATTAGGAGGGTTGTGAGTAGATTTCCACTTTTCAAACTTAGGAAGAAATACTCCATTGTAATTTTTACGCTCTACAAAAATGTGAACGGTTTCTCCATACGTGTGAATTCCAGACCGAACAACTTCTCCAGAATCATCTGTTTCTTTTGTAGGTTTTAAATAGGATTTAGCTCCGCGTTTTGTTGTCTCTTCCCAAGCTTTTGTTGCGTCTTCAACCCAAAGAGCAACTACTTTTACACCATCGCCATGTGTTGAAATATGCTCAAAAATTTCTTTGTTTTCACTATTTGGCATTGGTGTAGTTAACACCAAACGTATTTTATCTTGAATTAAAACGTAACTTGTTCTGTCTTTCATTCCTGTTTCTAAACCAGCGTAAGCTAAAGACTGAAATCCAAAAGCTGTTTTATAATAATGGGCTGCTTGTTTAGCATTTCCAACGTATAGTTCAACATAATCCGTTCCCAATAATGGCAAAAAATCTTCGGCTTCAGGAAATATTTTCTCTAGTCCGTAATTAAAATTTTGTATGTTTTTTAAATCTGACATATTTTTTTTTTGATAAAAGAAAAAAGAATATAGACAAAAGACTACGTTAAACCATTTTGGAAATCCATAGTCATTTTTTGAAATTCTTCTATTTTTTCTTCTAGGTTATTTAATGTTTCTGTATTAATGTATGCTCTATGATGCGCAATTAAAGTTTGTGTTGCAAGTTCAAAAGAAGAGCCTAAAGAAATATTTAGAAAATGAGAAAAAGACTTGTTTGTTCTTGCTGAACCTTCAGCAATATTAGAAATATCTTTTGAAATTTCTAAACCCAATTTCCATATTTTTAATTTTTTGTAATTATGTCTTTTCATACTAATTTAAGTCTATTTTCTTTTCTCTAAAGTCTATTTTTTATTCAAGAATCCACGATTTATAATAATCATCTACTTGTAAATTCATAGCTTCTTTAGTAATCATAACTGGTTTAAAAGGGTCAATCATTACGGCTAATTCTTCAGTCGATTTTTTGCCCACGCTTCTTTCTATCGCTCCAGGATGAGGTCCGTGAGGAATTCCTCCAGGATGCAATGTTAATTGCCCTTTTTCAATATTATTTCTACTCATAAAATCACCATCTACGTAATACAATATTTCTTCTGAATCTATATTACTGTGATGATAAGGTGCTGGAATTGCTTTTGGATGATAATCGTACATTCTTGGAACAAAAGAGCAAACCACAAAACCAGCAGCTTCCCAAGTTTGATGAATTGGCGGCGGCATATGTATACGACCTGTTAATGGCTCAAAATCATGAATTGAAAATGCATACGGATAATTAAAACCATCCCAGCCAACAACATCAAAAGGGTGATTGTTGTACATATATTCCCAAAGTACTCCTTGTTTTTTAATTAAAACTTTAAAACTTCCTTTCTCATCATGAGTTTTTAAATTGATAGGCAACCTAAAATCTCGTTCACAAAAAGGAGAATGCTCTAATAATTGCCCAAAATTATTTCTGTATTGCTTTGGTGTTACAATTGGACTGAAAGATTCAACATATAATAATCTGTTTTCTTCGGTATCAAAATCAATCTGATAAATAGTTCCTCTTGGAATTATTAAATAATCTCCATATTTAAAATCAATGTTACCGTACATAGTTTTTAAAGTACCTGATCCAATATGAACAAAAAGCATTTCATCAGCATCTGCATTTTTATAAAAATAATTTGATGAAAATTCTTTTGGTGCTGCCAAGCCAATATGTAAATCGTTGTTTACAAACAATGTTTTTCTGCTTTCTAAATAATCAGTTTCAGGATTTAAAGAAAAGCCATTAAAGCTAAAGGCTTTCATGTTTTTTTCGATAGCAATTTTTGGGGCAACGTTTTTTAATTTTTTAATTTCTGAAACTACTGTTGGTGGATTTAAATGATATAATAAGGATGACATTCCTACAAAACCTGCAGTTCCAAAAAGTTCTTCTTGGTACAATCCACCGGTTGGTTTTTCAAACGTTGTATGGCGTTTTGGTGGAATTTTACCTAATGAATAATATCTAGGCATATGTTATTTTTTTAGTTGTTAGAATCCCCAAAAGGGACTATAAAAGTTTTTGATTTTAGTGTAGCTTTCTAAAATAGAATGAAGCTATTTTTAACTTACTAAAGTTACACAATTTTAAGATATGAAATTGAAAACCAGAGCAAAAGAGATCTCATTCTGGGTTTCTCTTAATTAAGAATTTGAGGAGTAGTAATAATTCTGTCCAAGGTGTTTTCATATTTTACAAATATAAAAATATTATTTTAAGGTAAATTTTAAACAAAAAAAGAGCGCTTTAAAGCGCTCTTATACTATTTTTTTTAGAAACTAAAAAACAATTCCGTTAACCTCTATCACATTTTGTATTTGTGGAGCGTGTCTTTTTATAGTTGCTTCAACACCATTTTTTAAAGTCATTTGATTTACCGAACAACCTAAACATGCACCTTCTAATTTAACACTAACCGTGTTGTTAGTAACCTCAATTAGAGAAATATTACCGCCATCAGCTTCTAAATACGGTCTAATTTCTTGCAATGCATTTTCAACATTATTTTTAAGTTCTTCAGTACTCATAGTTTTTTATTTAGTGCTACATCCACTCATAGTTGTAATTCTAACAATTTCAGTTGGAGGCAAGTCTTTATTTCTTTTTACCAATTGAGAAAGTGCATTTTTAGTAATTTCTGAAAAAGCGTTTTCTAATGGTGTGTTATCTTGTAAAGCAACAGGATGACCTACATCACCTGCTTCTCTAATACTTTGTACTAATGGCACTTCACCCAAGAAAGCAGCATCTATATCTTCTGCTAAATTCTTAGCACCATCTTTACCAAAGATATAATATTTATTATCAGGAAGTTCAGCAGGAGTAAAATAGCTCATATTTTCTACGATACCTAGCACCGGAACATTGATGTTTTCTTGTTGGAACATAGCAACACCTTTTTTAGCATCGGCTAAAGCAATATTTTGAGGTGTGCTTACAATTACTACTCCAGTTACAGGAACGGCTTGTACAATAGATAAGTGAATATCTCCTGTTCCAGGAGGTAAATCAATTAGTAAAAAATCTAATTCTCCCCAATGAGAATCAAAAATCATTTGGTTTAAGGCTTTAGAAGCCATTGCTCCACGCCAAATAACAGCTTGGTTAGCATCTGTAAAAAAACCAAGGGATAATATTTTCACTCCGTAACTTTCAACAGGTTGCATTTTTGAGCGTCCATCAATTTCAACAGATAGTGGTTTAGCGTTTGCCACATCAAACATTAAATGTATTGATGGTCCATAAACATCAGCATCTAAAATACCAACTTTGAATCCCATTTTTTGTAATGAAACAGCCATGTTTGCAGTTATGGTAGATTTTCCAACACCACCTTTACCTGATGCGATAGCTATTATATTTTGAATTCCTGGAACATTAGGTTTCGCATTTTCAACTGGTTTTACAGGAACTGTTGCAGTAACGTTCACTTTTACATCAATTTTTTGATTTATTTGTTCATGAATAGCTTTCATGATTTCAACCTCAATCTTCTTTTTAGCTTGTAATGTTGGGTTTGCTATATTAACATCTATAATTACTTCTTTGTCAAACGTGACAATGTTTTTTACAGCTCCACTTTCAACTAAACTTTTTCCTTCTCCAGGCGCAGTAATAGTTTCAAGTACTTTGGTTATATCTTTTTTATTTAATGTCATAATTGTTTATGTAAAATCATTCTAAACAACAAATATACAGAGTTAAAGCGGATATAAAAAGATTCGTAAGAAAAAGAAATGTAGAGGTAGTTACAAAGAAATTAAAAGGTTATTCGGCGTTTAATTCTTTAAAAGGATCCCAAAAAACCTGATTAAAATTTTGAACTTGAAGTTCTTTTACAACAATACCTTCACTTTCTAATAATTGCTGCATTAGGTTTGTACCGTCAAAGTGATTTTTACCTGTTAAAAGCCCTTTTTTATTTACAACTCTATGTGCTGGAATTTCTTCATTATTATGTGAAGCATTCATAGCCCAACCCACCATTCGTGCAGATTTTGCAGCGCCTAAATATTTAGCAATTGCACCATAGCTTGAAACTCTTCCGAAGGGAATTAATTTGGCAACAGTATAAACTTTTTCAAAAAAGTTCTCTGATTTCTCCATGCACTAAATGTACTAATTTAATAGCGAAGTTTAAACTTTATGTAGGTAATAGCCTTCCCTTTTTCTAGATATTGTTGCTCGTAAAAGGTTTGTGTTGAAGTTACTTCAGTAGGTGTGTGTGGATTTCTATAAATATCATGATGCGCGTACAAAACTTCGTGACCAGCTCCATGCAATAAACCTAAAGTATAACCGTGCATAAATTCACTGTCGGTTTTTAAGTTTACTACACCTTCAGAATTTAACACATAGTGGTACTTTTTTAAAAACTCAGCATTTGTTAATCGGTGTTTTGTACGGGTGTATTTTATTTGAGGATCGGGAAAAGTTATCCAAATTTCTGAAACTTCATTTTCATTAAAAATACAATCTATCAATTCAATTTGTGTTCTTATAAAAGCAACATTTGTTAAATTTTCTTCTAGAGCAGTTTTAGCACCACGCCAAAAACGTGCTCCTTTTAAATCGATACCGATGTAATTTATGTTTGGATTGTTTCTAGCTAAATCGATGGTGTATTCACCTTTACCACAACCTAATTCTAATACAATAGGGTTGTTGTTGTTGTTAAAATGTTTGTGCCAGTTTCCTTTTAATGAAGAGTCATTTAATAATTCTTCTCGCTCTGGTTGAATTACATTAGAAAACGTATCGTTTTCACGAAATCTTTTAAGTTTGTTCTTACTACCCACGAATTTTGAGTTTTAAAAAAGGAAATGAAGGTTTAGTTAGAAACTATTCGTTTCCAGATTTTTTGTATTTTTTTAATTCACCCATCCAATAAAAGAATGCAATGAAAGCAGTTGCAATAAACATCCAATTAACAGTATTTTGTACCCACCAATTATCTATCAAGCTAATTTCGTTATAAGGATAAAACAAAACATTTGTACAAAAATCACCTATTGCTTTAAAAATATTGTTTGCAATCATATCTTAATTATATTTACAGGCAAAAGTATAAAATATAGTCATGATTGCAAATTTTTTTAATAAAACTAAACCAGTTACTACTTTTAGTATAGCTTTTTTGCTTTTTATATACTATTTCACAGTGTCAATTACGGATAACTCATTGGAAATCACCGTGATTTTTTTATTAAAAAGAGGCATTTTTTTCTTGCTGCTAATTTTATTTTTACTAATAGTTAAGTTTATAATTGATAAAAACAGGCTAACTAAAGATAATTCGTATGCTTTATTACTTGTTGTTTTATTATTAGGAAGCTTTTCTGAAGCATTTTTCTCGTACCAAATAGTTTTTTCTAATTTAATTTTACTGTTAAGTTTTAGAAAGGTATACAGTTTACGAAGCGATATAAACACTAAAATGAAATTGTTTGACGCTGCCTTTTGGGTAGGAATTTCTACATTAATTTATGCCTGGAGCATTTTTTATATGTTGCTAATTTATGTTGGAATTTTAATGTATCAAAAATTAAGTTTAAAAAACCTATTAATACCATTAATTGGTTTTCTTACGCCTGTTTTTATATACTTTACGTATTGTTTTTATATTGATGAAACTCTTTATTTTTACAATAGGTTTAGTTTAAATACAAATTTTGAAGTGTATAATTCTTTAAAATTTTTAGTGCCAATTATATTTTTAGTAATTATGTTAGTATGGTCTATTGTAATTGTAACACCAAGAATTGTACTTGTAAGTAATAAACTAAAATCTTCGTGGAGTGTACTTATTAATCACCTTTTAATTTCTTTTATAGTTGTGATTCTTGCCCCTATTAAAAATGGAGCAGAGTTGTTATTTACAATAGTTCCTTCAACAATAATTATCACAAATTTTGTTCAAGGAATTAAATCTAAAATAATTAAAAATGTGTTATTATATTTATTTTTAATTATTTCGGTAAGTGTTTATTTTTTATAATTTTTCACCAAAAGCTAAATCGCCAGCATCACCTAACCCAGGAACAATATAGCCTTTATCATTTAATTTAGCATCAACAGTTGCAATCCATAACTCAGTTGTTGATGGAAAATGTTTTTTAATTAGTCAAACCTCAAAAAGCACTATTTTGGTTTAATTTAGATCACATTTGTAATTGAATAGAACTTTACTTTGTAGAATA
>Ga0190303_1000516_pt1 | contig 16072 bp, 18 predicted proteins | sample 48700701_MG_FD_161672 | JGI IMG/M metagenome (GOLD analysis project Ga0190303, IMG submission 161672) | Hydrothermal vent sediment bacterial communities from Southern Trench, Guaymas Basin, Mexico - 4870-07-0-1_MG | ecosystem: Environmental > Aquatic > Marine > Hydrothermal vents > Sediment ...
TCTTCTCAGGATCTTGTATGCTGTTCTCCTGTAGTGATACCCTCTCTCAAGATCAGAGGCTGTTCTGTGTGCCATGACATCAGCATTCAGTTCAGGATTCTTAATCTCCTCAACCTCGATCTGCGGATTCTCAATGGAAAACTTCTCTCCAAGTTCCTTGGTGAGTTCCCGTATAGATCTTCCCTTCCTTCCGATGACAAGCCCTGGAGTTTCCACCTTAACTATTATCCTTGTTCCTAAGGGGCTTCTTTTGATCTCCACTCCTCCGTATCCTGCCCTTTCCAAATACTTCGCAAGGTATTCTGTTATCGATGTGTTTTTGAGATTTTCCTCTACGATCTTTCTCTCGATTACCATTATATTTCCTCCACCACAACTTCTATATTTGTAGTATACTCGTTGAACTCCGTAGCTCTTCCATATGCTCTTGGAATCCATCCTGGAATAACAAGTCCTTTATAAGCAGATATATGAACTATTCTCAATCTATCAAGATCCAGTCCTTTATACTCAGCATTTGCCTCCACTTCTTCTAAAAGTTTCAGGATCCTCTTTGAGGCTTTTACAGGATATCTTCCTGTGTCCCATTTATATATCCTCTTATGGCCCATCTTTTTTCTGTACCTTCTGAAAGGAACAGGTCTCTTCATCTCAATGACTTCTTCTAAATATTTTTTTGCATACGATAATTTTTTGTCTTTAAGCTCTCTGCAGATCTCCCTCGCATGCTTCGGTGATATCCTGAGATTCCTGCCAAAGGCCTTTGCAATCTTCATCTCGTCTTCAAACTTCACAGAGTATCCCATCAGATCACCTTAACGGCACATACAGCGATGATTTCGTTGCTCCCACTCCAGGAGCTGAATGCTTCACCTGTTTTCTCGTAAGTGCAAACTCTCCAAGGTAATGTCCTATCATCTCAGGCTGTATTGTAACAGTTTTAAATCCATTGCCCTGATGGACTCCTATCTTCAATCCCACCATCTCAGGCAGAATTATCATATCCCTCGAATGCGTCTTGACGATAATCTCTTTTCCTTCTTTAAGAGCTTTTTTTGCCTCCTTTATCTTTGCCATAAATTTTTTCTGCCTTTCAGGGAAACCTCTTTTTAATGATCTTCTTTTTCTTGAAGGTAGTAATGTAATAAATTTATCCAGAGGCATCTTTTCAAGTTCAGCCATTGAATATCCTCTATATGAAAACTCTTTCTTGGCCATTTTTATCTCCTCTTACCAGTTCTTTTCGCAGCTATAAGCCCAACTTTTCTTCCAGGAGGTGCATCTCTTGAGACTGTGGAGGGTCTTCCGATATGCTGATGACCCCCTCCACCGAAGGGATGATCCACAACATTCATAGCTACACCCGATACTCTGAAGAAATGTCCGGCTTTGCTTTTATAGGCATAATATTTCTTACCTGCTTTTACAAAAGGTTTTTCCTTTCTGCCTCCTCCTGCAACGATTCCTATAGTTCCTCTGCATTTTGATTTAAATGTTCTCATTACACCTGAAGGCAACTGAACAACACACTCACCTTCTTTTTTTGATATGAGAGTTGCAAAACTTCCAGATGATCTCACAAGCTTCCCCCCATCTCCGGGGGTTTTCTCTATATTATATATAAACGTTCCCTCAGGTATCTTCTCCAAGGGTAGTGTATTTCCCAGTCTCACCTGGGCATCTTCTCCTATGGATATATACTCCCCCACACCAAGGGACTCGGGAGCTAATAGATACCCCTTCTCACCATTTTCAAACTTTACCTTTGCTATGGGTGCTGTCCTTGCAGTATCAAATATTATATCCACAACCTTTCCAGATATTGTTTTTCCTGGTCTCGGATACCTGATCCTGTATTTATATCTGTGGGAGGGTGCCCTGTAGATCACGCTGGATCCTTTTCTCTGAGATCTCGTTCTATGCCCCATTTAGAACACCCCTATTTTTGTGGCAACTTCATCTGCAAGGTACTCCTCTTTCAATCTCACATACGCCTTTTTTCTTCCATCAGGAAGTATAAGTGTGTTCACCTCAGCAACTTCAACTTCATATAACTCCTCAACAGCTTTTTTTATCTGTGATTTTTCAGCATCTCTCTTTACTATGAATGCAAGTTTATTTTCGTTCTCCATCATGGTAACATTTTTTTCAGTGATAAGAGGGTAGATCAGAATATCATGAGGATCCATTTAAACACCTCCAAAAAGAGAATCAAGTTCTTCAAAAGCAGATCTTGTCCAGATGACGAGACGTCCGGGCTTTGCTCCGGGAGCTAAATACTCAGCTCCGAGGTTTCTTACTTGAACGATATCAATCCCCGGATGATTCCTTGCTCCATAGAGTATTCCCTGATTCTTTGATATAACTATTAAAGGTCCCTTTTTCCTCTTATATCTCCTTCCTCTCATCTTTCCTCTTCCTGCCCTTATCTTTTTCTCTTTTGCTCTAAGAATATCATCCCATACACCGAGAGTCTTAAATATTTCTCTCGTTTCTGAAGTTCTCTTTATCTCCTCAAGTCTATCCTCAACAACAAGAGGTAATTCCTTTATATTCTCTATCCTATGTCCTCTTGCAAGCACCGCTTCTTTGTCTGATGTGAAGGCTATAGCTGAAGCAATAGCAAGCTTCCTCTCCTTCTTATTTATCTTTTCTTTATATACCTTCTCGACCTTTGGAGGAAATGCCTTTCTTCCACCCACAGCAAGTGTCACAAAAGCTGCTCTTCTTGGTCCAGATTTCATTCTCGGTACCCTCGATATTCCTCTGTTTTTACCGGGCGACTCTGCAGATGTTCTCTTTCCAGCCTCTGTATATGCACCATATGGCTGGATCCTATGGGTAATACTTGCAAGTACAGCTCTTTTTATCAGATCCTCTCTTTTCTCTGTCCTGAATACCCGTGGGATCTCAATCTTATCAATGACCTCGCCTTCAAGAGAATAAACATTGACTTCTGACATTTAGACACCCTGCTGAGACTTTGTGGATATAAACGTTATCTGGGGGGCTCCTTCCGGAGCATGTATGGGCTTTCTTATTGCTACTCGCATCCTCACCAATCTCTTTTTGCTTCCAGGAATACTCCCCTTCACAATAACATACTCATTCCTCAAAACTCCATAGTTCAGAAAACCCCCCTTTGGTGTTATGTCCTCAGAATCTATCTTTAAAATTCTTTTATTATATTCTGTTCTTGTCTGATATCCCATCTGTCCTGCCATGGGTACAGTCCACATCGTCCTTCTAGGTTTCCATGGTCCTATGCTTCCCACATGCCTTCTTGCATCGTTAGTTTTTCTGTTCTGGATCTTGACACCCCATCTTTTCACCTGTCCCTGGAATCCCTTCCCCTTCGTGACAGCCACCACATCTATGTACTCTCCATCCCTGAAGACATCCTTTACACTTATCTCCTTTCCAAGAATACTCATACAGTATTTTACTCTCTCCTCTATACTTTTTCCACCTACACCTATCTCCATTATCTCAGGTTTTTTCTTGATTCCCACCTTTCTTGGAACTGTTGAAGCTATAACTCTTACATCATCAGGATCCAGATCATCTATTTTTACATCTCTCTTCTTCTTCGGTTTGCAGATCTTTCTCTCCATATCTTTGGTAACATCGGCCCAGATCTCTGTCAGTACCTTACCATCCCTGTAAAATCTTACACCCGCTATATATATCGGTGGAGTCTCCACTATCGTTGCCGGTATCTGTACCTCCTTTCCCTTTGTGATCGCATGCTTTCTGTCATCTATCTTGAGAATATGCGTCATCCCTGCTTTATATCCCGGAAAGTCCAGAAGTTTGCAGTCTTCAATCTTCGGCCAGCTACCTATCCTCGGATAAATTCTCTTTGCTCTTTTTCTCGGACTGTAAGCAAGTGATCCTCTTCGTGGTCTATGACCTTTTCCGCTAGATGTACCCATTACTCTAACCTCCATTAATCTGGAAAAAATAAAGAATGGTGTCTATCACACCATTCTTTTATAATCCTATGGATTAGCTTCATATGCTTTTATGCACTCAGCCATTTTACTTTTTCCAGAGTGCCTTTAAATATCTTTCGTTCATAGATCCATGAACAATGATACCTGCACAACATTATTGGTTGAATCTATTAAAAATATTTTCTTCATCCAAAGAACTCTCTGTAAATAACAATCTCTCTATTTGGAAGTACATTCAGATAAAAACTTCCAGAATACTCCCCATCATTTAAACTCCCCTCCACCCTTACCCTTCTCCAGCTTAGATTAATCTTTAATGTAAGAGGCACATTATAATCGGATTTTATAAATAACTTTATCTTTGTAAAAGATTTTTCGATCTCTATCTCACATTCCCTCTTCTCCCTGAGATATATAGCCACCTCTCCAACTGGAGCTATCCAGATATCCTTTGATGAAAACAGCTTCATCTGCTCCTCAAAAGTTTCTGGTGTTACACAGAGGGGGAGATAAGTTCCTGTAGTATATTTTTGAGGATTCTCATCTATATGATGATACATCAACACAATCCATCCTCTCTCCTTTATACACAGATCAAGGAGCTCATTCAGTTCTGCCAGCGAGGGGTGATCATCATCGAATACAGCGTATGAAGATACCTCATAGAGATCAGGATCTCTATTTATCTCACTTTCAAGAGTTCTTGCGCAGAGGTATCCGGATTGTTTCAGAATATTTTTTATATTTTCATCTGTTCTGGAGAAGGGATAATGCATCGTTATACATCTCTTCCCTGTCTCCTTCTCTATGATCTTTTTTGATTCCTGAATCTCAAAGAGAAGATCCTTCTCGTTCAATTCTGTCAGGAGTTTATGGTTACAGGAATGAGAGGATATCTCATTGTCTCCAAGATCCCTTATCTCATCCCAGCTCATTCTTTTTATAAATATATTTTCAGGCTGTTCAACAGTTTTTCCGACCCACGAAGTTACAACGCCAAAACTTCCCCTGATCCCATATTTCCTCATTATTGGATATGCTATAAGATACTGGTTCTCATCGCAGTCATCAAATGTGATACTCAAAGCTCCACCGGCATTGTTATACCACTCTGTTACCTCTATATCGGCATGTGGATATGAAAAAAAAAGAAGGATAAAGATAAGAGAAAGGATAAAGATCATCCATTTCAAGGTCTTCACCTGTATTCTGTGTATAGAAGCTCCTCCCACTCATCCCTCTCCCTGACTTCCTTTCTGAAAAGAAAACATAAAATAATTCCTGCCAGAAATCCTCCTATGTGTGCAAAGTATGCAACACCTCCCTGTGAGATCGCCACTATGGACCCAAGACCTGAGAATAACTGCATTATGAACCATATTCCCAGAAAGAACAATGCGGATACCCTCCTCACCATAACAAAAAATCCAAGAAATATGAGCGTGTTTACCCTTGCCCTTGGATACGTGATCATGTACGCTCCAAGAACTCCTGCAATTGCCCCGGAAGCCCCAAGAGTCGGTATTGTTGAGTGAGGATCAACAAGTATCTGAAGAGATGATGCTGCAAGACCACATAGTATATAAAAAGAAAAGAATCCAGCATGTCCCATCGAGTCCTCAACATTGTTGCCGAAGATATACAGGAAAAGCATATTTCCAAAGATATGCATAAAACCCCCATGCAAAAACATGGAGGTGATTAATGTATCCACATTCTCCAGATGGATTATCTTATCTGGGATGAGAGCATACCTGTACAGGAGATCGTTGAATCTCGCAGGATGAAAGTACTGGAGATAAAACTCATATATGAAGACCAGTACATTTACCAGAATTATACCATACATAACATAGGGTGTTCTCCTACCGGGAACATCATCTGAAAGTGGAATAAAAACCATGATCAAAAACAAATTTATGAAAATATAAAACTTTCTATATTATCTCTCTGAGTTTTCCAAGGTAGGTGTGATCCAGAAGATATACCTTCATATTTTTAAGATCTGCAATGTTATTTTTGAAAAAATACCCGGGGATCTCCTCCTTATTCACAGATATGCCTGTTATCAGAGGAGAAAATGCAGGTATGACAATCAATTTACTTTTTTTATCTTTTAAATTCCCAAAAAGAAAACATTTTTCCTTTGTAACCTTGCCTATGTCATCTCTGAAGGTAATTGCAGGATGTGAATGGCCTACAATGATATACTCATATCTCTCTGTTATCTTCAGGTGGCCATGGGTTAAAAGTATGTTATTCATGGATATCTTATTGTATATCTCTTTATTGGTAAGTCTTTCAATATTTCCATCGTGATTTCCCTTTATGATCCTGAAATCCACAGGAAGATCAAGAAAATGAGGCACATCTCTTTCCTCTCTAAATGAGATCAGAGGGATATTATGTTTCAGATCGCCAAGAAATATTATCTCATCTATACCATTTCTCTCGATTATTCTCAGAAGACTCTCTTTTATCTTTCTTGTTATGCTCCCCAGTCTTATTCCCCTTGTATAAAGTTCATACTCTATACCGAGATGAAGATCTGCAACTACCATGATCTTTTTTTCATCTTCTATTATCAGACATGGTTCATTTTCCAGAGTGTATATTTCCATAAATCTAAATAAAAGCTTTTATTTCTTTGCCTTCATTAAATGCATAAGCCATTCTCGGAGTATTGAAACTGTATCCAAAGTTTCCATCTCTGTCTACGGATATAACACCACCATAGCCTCCTATGCTTTCCAGTATCGCAAGTGCTTCTCTGCATGCCTTTTTGATATCTGTCTCTCTGTATAACTCTGCCACCTTTCTTGTGAGAAGGACCCTCATTATATGCTCGCCATATCCTGTGGCTGAAGCACCAATAAGAGAATCTGCATAACATCCAGCTCCAAATATGGGGGTGTCTCCCACTCTTCCAGGTATTTTATTCGGTGTTCCACCTGTAGAAGTTCCCGCTGCAATATTTCCTTTTTCGTCTAAAGCAACTGCTCCAACTGTACTGTGAAAAAAATCCTCTGGCTTTTTATTTTCTTTTTTTATCTTTTTCCATCTTTTCATTTCTCTCTCCAGAATAAGTTCCTTCTCGTCGCAGAGAGAAATGTTATTTTTCTCAGCATATCTCTCAGCTCCTCTACCTATGAGAAAGTTCACATTTTCATCATACAGGATCTTTTTTGCCAGTGAAATGGGATTTTTTATCCTGCTAACTCCTGCTACAGCTCCGAAACATGAGTTCTGTGCAATTATAGCATCCATCTCTATTTTTCCATCCTCATTGAGAAAAGATCCATATCCTGCATCAAATGCTGGATCATTTTCCATTGTGATTATAGCCTTTTCCACAGCATCTATAGCATTTTTTTCCTTCATTCCCTTTTTTACAGCCTGGGTAACACCTTTAAGATGATCCTCTACGGCATCATCCGGTATCGCCCATGCTCCTCCATGGACTATGATCTTCATAGAGGTATATCTGCGCCTATGTTAAAAAGACTTCCTGTAAGTATAGCTAATCCCTTTTTCTTATCCATATATCCCTCTGGGGGAACGGTATCTCTATCCCTTCCCTGTCGAAAGCTTCCTTTATAAGCTTCAGAAGAGAAATCTTTGTTTGATAGGCATAATCATTCGGTGACCACGCTTTGATTGTTATATTCACAGAGGAGTCTCCAAGGTCATTTACAAAGATCACAGGTGATGGCTCCACAAGAACATATGTATGTCCATTCAGAACATTTCTTATAGTTTCTATAGCTTTATCGATATCTTCCTTATATGCTATTCCCACACTCAGTTCTATTCTTCTAACTTCATTGGAAACCTTGTTCTCTATTATAGAGTTAAAGAGCTTATCATTGGGGATTCTGACAAGGTTTCCATCCCATGTTCTTATCTTTGTTGAGAGAACATCTATATCCATAACGACACCATTTACGTTCTCTATCACAACGTGATCTCCGATCTTCAGTGGTTTATCAAAGTACATAAAGATCCCTGAGATGAGATTCGAGACAACAGTCTGGCTCGCAAATCCAAGAACTATACCCATAACTCCGCCTGCCACAAGAACTCCTGAAAAATCAATCCCCAGATTATTCAGAGATTCCATCACAAATACTATCACCACAAAGTAGTAAACTATCTTTTTGAAGGTCTCCTGTTCATGCCTCTCTAACCTACTTCTTGTCCATTTCCATGTGACATGAGAAAAAAACTTTGCAAGAACAATTCCTATGATCAGAATTACAAGAGAGAGTATCCATGAACTCAGGGAGTGACCAAATATTTCTTTGTTTTCTATTGAGCCGAGAAGATCCATAATATCTATCATCAGTATCCCCATAACATCGTGTATTTTTTCTGGACGTTTATAAGTTTTTCAATCTCTTTAATTCCTTTTAATGTATCCTTTTTTGATATCACCAGGCCTATGCTGGTTAAAGTAAGATCGAATTGAGGATAATGAACTTTTTTGTCATAGGAAAGATCAAAATTGATCGGAAATACTATCTTATTGATCTCCTGCCATTCCTTTGTCTGATTTTCTATACCGAGATCCAGAATGGCAGTATCCTCTCTTTCTCCTATATCGGATTCAAAGTATCGACAGAGAACTCCAGATTCTATGGGACCGTATAGAGCATATTTCTCATTCTGAGTAACTATCCTCTCTATGGAGATCCACTTTCCCTTTTTTAAAGCTCTCACCTCTATATCATATGGAGCTGTTATTCTAAACTTTATTTTATTTTCAGGCTGTATCATGATAGGAGTTCTGAGTTTCAGGTAAAGATAGCTGGATATACCTGATGGAGCCACTGGAAACAGATCAAACTGTATCTTCTTTCCAAAAATTACCTTTTCTGTTCCATTCCTTCTATAAATAAACTTCTCTTTCTCCTCTTTTATCTCTATACCGAATTCTCTCATATCAAACATTCAGACCCTCACAACACTGTATCCATCTTTTTCCTCTACGTATATAAAGTAGGGAACAGATGTTTTTATATCTTCCACATGGGTGATAACGAGTATCTGCTCAAAATGATTTTTCAGTCTATACAGGGCTTTGAGTAAATTTTTCCTCCTCTCATGGTCAAGACTTGAAAAAACTTCATCGAGAAAAAGTGATCTGATATGTGAAAAACCATGCTCAGATGACAGAGAAACAAGGACTCTTGAGATTGCTATTCTCAGACATAGGTTTATCAGATCTCTCTCACCTCCTGAAAATCTTGAGATAGGATAAAAATCATTATCATATCCCACAAGAATGCCATAATCTTCATCTAACTGTATCTCACTGTACTTCCCCTCAGTCATCTCATCTGTCAACTGCGATGTTTCGAATGCTATCCTTGGTTTTAATCTATTCTGGATATTCACAGGTATATCAACAAATGCTTCAGAAAGTATGGAGTATTTTCGTATATTATCCTCTTTATCCCTTATCAATCTCTTTATCTCTTCAAGTTCATGTTTTTTAGATTCTAACTCTTCTATTTTCTTTTCTATTGTCTTTAGTTCTGTAGATTTTTCTGTATATCTTTTTGCGAGATCAAGATATAATTTTCTCATTTCTTCTATCTCTCCTTTCACCTCTTCGTATTTCTCTGCATATACTTTTTTTTCTTCAATAATTCTATATAATTCCTGCATCGATTTTGCAACTTCTTCTATCTCTTTATTGAGAGAAATTATTTTATTTTCTATCTCCTCTTTTTTTGAAATTTTTTCTTTAAGCACAGATATAATTTTCTCAATTTTTCCTTTTTCTTCCAGCTCCTCTTTTAATTTTACATATTCCTCCTCTTTAAAGCTTATTTTACGCATTTCCTCTTTGATTTTATTTATTCTTTCATTTTTCTCAGAAATAAATTCTTCTCTCTGTTTTTTCAGTAAATCTATTTCCTTTCTCAAATCTTCTATCTCTTTTTTCAGTCTTATTATCTCAGATTCAGATATGCTAAGTTTTTTCTCCATTTCCTGTAAAGTTTCCATGTTTTTAATTTCCGATTTTAATTTTTCAATGTATTTTTTCTTTTCGTTCAGAAGTTCGAGAGTTCTTTTTCTCTTTTTCTCTATTTTTGATATGATTTCTTCTTTTTCTCTAATTTTATCTCCATATTCATGTGTTAACTTCAGATAATGCTCCTCATCCAGTTCTCTCTTGCACAGAGGACATTTTTTTCCTATTCCTATCCCCTTAATTTCATTCAGGCTATTCATAAGATTACTCTTCTCTGTTTCATATTTTGTAAGAGCCTGATCAAGTTCATTTATTTTTTTCAATATCTTTTCAATATTTTTTTCATTTTTTTCTATTTCTTCGTTTTTTTCTCTATACTTCAGGATTTTTTCCCTGATATCTGGGAGTTTTCTTATTTTTTCTTCAAATTCTTTTATTTTCTCCAGATTATCCTTTATATTTTTCTCAGCTTTTTCTATATTGAGTCCATAATTCTTTACCTCTGTTCTCAGATTGCTCTCCTCTAAATTTAATCTGTTTTTTATCTCTGTATATCTATCCCTTTTCTGTTCAATTTCCTTAAACTTTTCTTTTAAGGAGATATATTCTTTATAGTAAGGAATTTTTTCATTGTATTCTTTTTCTGCCATCTTTATATTATCCAGATCCTTGGTGAGACTATCGAGATAGCTTCTCTTAGAATTCATTCTTTCAGAGAAGACATCTCTTTTTTTAATAGTTTCATCATATATTCTTTTTTGTTTTTCCAGTATTTTTAATTCATCTTCCTTTTTTTCAAGAATATTCTTGAATTTTGTGTATTTTTTGGATATTTTCTCAAAATCACTTTTCATTTGATCTCTTTTGTTTTTCAGTGTTTTCATTTCTTTTATTTCATTTTCCAGTATTTCTTTTTTTCCTGTCAGTGACTTTAACTCCATCTCCTCTGCTTTTTTCTTTTCTTTTGCAGATTTTTCAAATTTTTCATAGATCTTTAAATTGAAAAGTCTGTTAATAATTCCTCTTCTTTCAGATGGTCTTTTAGAACTCAAAAGATCTATTTCCCTCTGTCTTATAAACGAAGATGCCACAAAAGCTTTTGAATCCAAACCAAGGATTTTCTCTATCATCTTCCCAACTTCTCTTGTTTTTGTAGCCTGAATCCTATTATTCATCCATAGTTTTGCATTCACCCCTCTTCTATCGAGATACCTTGATACTCTATATTTATTCTTCCCTAAGGAAAAAAATAACTCAACACCCATCTGTTCTTCTCCATCTCTTATCAAATCCTCCTGATTCAATCCTGCTAACTCTGTTGCCTGAGTTTTCCCATAGAGAGCCCATGTTATCCCATCAAAGATCGTGGATTTGCCTGCGCCGTTGTTCCCGAATATCCCCATTATTCCCCTTTTAAAAACTATATCTGATTTTCGGTATTTTTTAAAGTTGTAGAGAGATATTTTTTCAATTATCAAATTCCCAGCACCTCGTCTATTATCTCAGCTCCGGCATCATATGCAAATTCCTGATTGGATATTTCAAGATAATTTTTAAGCTCTTTTTTCGGAGAAAAAAGAAATTTTTCTTCTCTGAAATCAGGGACTTTTTCAGTTACCATGACATCCTTTAAAACAAAATACAGAGCAGAGTTTCCTTTTTCTCTTATCCTCTGATAATTTATATTTTTTTTATCAGCAGCATGTATCTTTCCCTCCAAGGATACCCTCACTATCTTATCCTCTATCCCTTCAAGTCTTTCCAGAACCTCTTTTGTGATATCAAATCCTGTTTTATTTTCGCATGATACGGTGAACTCCATCATCTCCCTTGTTTCAGTTTTTATCAGCTCTATATCTCCATCGACAACAACAAATCCCTTATCATCATTTATCTCAGAAAAATCATATTTTTCTAAGCTTCCTGGATAAACAAACTTTTCTCTGAGTATCTGAAACTTATGCACATGCCCGAGAGCAATATAATCATAATCAGGTATCTTTGAAAAAAGGATGGAACTCTCATCAAATGACATGTATCTCTCACTCGAAAGCTTTGCCCCCTCCACGGTGGTATGGAGCATCAAAATATTTTTACTCCCTTTTTCTGGATTCCTTATATATTTCTCCGGGTTTTCTGTATAGGGAACACCATATATTCTGTAATCTCCTATTCTCTTTTCAAAAGGTTTTAATCCTATGAAGATATGAGGAATATGTCTGTAAAGTGTAAGAGGATTTGCAACTCCTCTTGTTCTCGGTGTCTCATGGTTTCCAGGAATTATGAATGTATCTACTCTGGCTTCTGATACTCTGAAGAGTTCCTCCTGCACAAATTTCCGGATGAAGTTTGTGGGATTCACTTTATCAAACAGATCTCCTGATATTAAAAATAATTCTGGCTTATTTTCCACAACAAAATCCACAACGTTTCTGAAAGCATGACAGAAATCCATAAGACGAATATTCAGTCCTGTTTCAGGATCTATCCTGTAGTATCTCGTGAGTCCAAGGTGAGAGTCAGCAGTATGAACGATCATATCTCTCCTAAGGAAGCTATATTTAAAGATGTTTCGAAGTTATGTGAATAAGAAACAATGCTGAGAATTACTTATATCTTTTTATTTCTCTTGAACGGGATACTTCGGTTTCTTTGAATTTAAAAACAGGAGTTGTTATCAATGATCCAAAACCTTTCTATTTCTAAAAAATGAAAAAAAGAGATCAATAGGTTACATTTATGTGCCACAAGTGAGTCAGATACGTGTTGGTCAGCCAATTGGCAAATTCTCCCTTTGCCTCCAAATCTAATATCCTATAAGTACCAGATATATGTTGATTCACACCACAGCTACTTCCAGGTTTCATTCCTCCTGTAGATCCTTTGGATGCGTCACTGTTAAATACCATTTTCCATTTTGCTATTTCTGTATTTGTACTGGAATAGTCGTATGTAGTCACATCAGGCTGCGTATAGCTCCATGACCACGTAGCACCACCACTTGAGATAGAGACACTTATAGTTTGTGTACCTGTAAATGTTCCCAAAGGATCATGTTCATGCAGCTGGGGATTTCCAAGAGTACTTGCAGACCAATCATGTTTTGGATATCCTGCCTTGTTTTTCCAGCTGGATCCATACTCTACACAGCCAGGCACCATCTCAAATTCCTGTTTTATAGCAAACCAATCTCTTGAGGGAGAAGTGTCATTGTATAGATAACGACATTCAAAATTGTTGGTAACTCCTCCATAAGGGCTCTTGAAGTAATCTCCTTCGTCCATGCAAATTAGTCCCCAATATGCGTTTGAGCCTAAGATTTCTTTATTTCTCCATTTTTGTGCTCTTTGGTGGATGATCGGTACAGATTCCGCATCACCTGCTATTCCTACATACTCCATAGTCATTCCATCTGAGTATATCTTGAATCCAAAAGCTACTATATATGCTCCTTCTGGAACTTCGGGCTCAGCTGTAATAATAGGATGCTTTGGTTTTCCAAATTTACTAATGAAATCATTTATCAATGTATCTCTCATTACCCTCATTTCTTCTAAGCTAATAGAATCTGTCAAAGTGCGAGTTACGAGTATCTCATTTATTTTATTTATAGGTTTCTTAAGTTCTTCCTGCATACTTGGCTGTGAAATCGATCCTGTTGTATTTTCGGTTTTTATATCAATATCTTTTCCTGAAAATGATGTAGCTATCACTATACTGGCTCCACACACCAATACTATAATCCATATAGCATATATTCTTCTCATCATTCATTATCACCTCCTCTATGTTTTTATATCTTTTCTTCCCTTATTCACGTGTCAGGATTATTTGTCATGACATATTATTTCCTTTCTTTGAGATATAAAAACTTTGTCTTCAATTGAGTACTCAATTGAGTACTCAGGTGAGTTGTTAGCTATATGTCCACATAACCATTAAATCTCCCATTACTTTTTCATTTGTTTTTTTACAAGTCCAAGATTCGTTCATTCAAAGCTCCAAACTTCGTTCACTCTCAGATCTATTTTTCCTGTACTCCCTGGCGCATAAGAACTTTCAGGGTGTATTGTAATCATCATATTTCCAAGACAATTCAATTTTTTACATATTCCTCCTCCTTGAAAGTTATTTTATGCATTTCCTCTTTGATTTTATTTATTCTTTCATTTTTCTCAGAAATAAATTCTTCTCTCTGTTTTTTCAGTAAATCTGTTTCCCTTTTCTTTTACAGATTTTACTCCTCCCTTTATTCTTTTTCCTTCAATTAAATCTCTGATACGGGCTAAAATATTTCTTCTGTCCTCAATACTCAAAAAGTATTCTTTCAGTCTGTTAAATACTTCCCACCCTGAAAGATCGGAAAACATTACCTCTGCCATTCTTTCACCTGCAGACTCTTATGGAAAGAAGTTTAAAAATTTTTCTCCTTTCTAAAAAATGCATAAACTCTGAGCTTATGACAAAATGAAACAAAAGAAAAACATCACAATGAAATATTAATATTTAAAAATAACCAAAATTTAGCATTTATTTTTATAAGCAAAAAATTTATAAACAAGATGATTATTATATCTGTATTGGTGAATATCGCATAGAATACAGAAATTGTGGTCCAAAACAATGGACTTGGGAGACGGTTAAATGCGTACTCTTTGGAAATGAGTTGTGGGGATACACCGTAAGAGCTTACTGTAGAGGAACTTGGACACAGCAATGTGATAAATATGGAGTATGGTATGATAATTGCACACATCGAAAGCTTTATGAAGATTATCTGGGAAGAGTAACAAGAACAGGAACTATATGTCATTGGTATGAATCTTGGGACTGTAGTTGTCCATAGATGGTGTAAATATGTATAAAAAAAATATAACAAGAAGCTTGTTTTCCACAGAAAATATAAAATATAGCCTTATTTTTCTTATTTTGTTTATCATCTTTGAATATTTACTAAGAACTTTTTTGATCCGTGACCTAATACTTTACTTAGAAAGAGCTGAAATGTTCCCTCCTTCAGAGTTCTGGAAGATCATTCTGTATTCTTTATTTTTAGTATCCTTTACCCCTTTTATTACAGTTATTTTTAAAAGAAAATACGAAATAATTTTTTTAGGATATTTTATTCCAGCTTTAATTATCGCTATTTTTATACAGCACGCAGACGAGTACGGAATTTTTTATCTATGGGAGAAGGTCTGTATATGGTATGGGTATTTTCCATGGTGGTCTTTATGTGAAATTATTCCTGTTTTTATCTTGATTTATTTACTCCGAAGATCAGTATCTTTACGAGATGATATTATAGGAATTATTAGTTTTTGCCTTATTTACAGTGCTTTTAGCATGGTAGTATTTCTTCATTTTTTTAGTTGCCCGAGTGCTTATTGCCCAAGGAGTTCCTTCTTCTTTTCTTCAGCCTCCTTTGGTATCTTCGGTGCATTATACCTCATCCTTCTATCATTCACAGTAGAAAAAATCGTAAAAATAAAAATTTTCAGACAATATATATCAAAATAAATAAGACTTTTAGAGTTTGTTTCTACAGCTAATATTTATATGCATAAAATATTCATACTGAAATTTTTTCATAAAAAGAACCGAAAAATTTATAAATAAAGGTGCATATATATTAGTTGGGAGCTAGTAAAACTCTCAACTAAACAAAAAGAGTGATATCTTAAAGTAATAGTGATTATATGAATGAGAAATTTGAGAGTAATATAGTTTATGTTTGGCAGTTTGTGCCAGGTGTTGTAATAACAATACTTTGCATAGGTTTTCTCCAAGCTAAAATATATTGGTTGGGAATTATATGCTCAGTCGGTATATATATGGTGCTAAACCCATTGATTTTAAAAATTAAGATTTGTAGAGAGGAAATAGAATTACAAAAAAATCCAATTATGTCACAGATATATAAATATAGCGATATAAAAAAGATTGAAATTAAAGGAAGAAGATTAAAAATGAAAATGAACGAAGATCTATTAGATCCTGGTATGCTGATACTCTCCAATCCTGAAAAAATCAAAGAAGGTATTAAAAAATACAAACCGGAGCTGTTAGAATGATAACAATAGATTCTAAAAAACAGAAGAAATTAGTGAAATATTACGCTGCAGTACTCGGAATT
>Ga0190303_1000517_pt1 | contig 16061 bp, 15 predicted proteins | sample 48700701_MG_FD_161672 | JGI IMG/M metagenome (GOLD analysis project Ga0190303, IMG submission 161672) | Hydrothermal vent sediment bacterial communities from Southern Trench, Guaymas Basin, Mexico - 4870-07-0-1_MG | ecosystem: Environmental > Aquatic > Marine > Hydrothermal vents > Sediment ...
AGTTTTCCCTATACCGTTTTTCAAATTTATTTTAATGCGAGCGGACAGGTTCTTCTTGAAATACCCGCGTGAGGAATATGTAGGTTCCATCACTAACTTCACCTTATATTCGCCGTCCGGGCATATTTTCCCGTTATTGGATTTCCCATCCCATAAAATGTTGTTTTTTCCCGGTTTTAATCTTTTGGGAAATGTGAATGACCGCACTATATTACCGCTTTTATTATAAATTTTTACCCTTGCAATGGCAAAATCCGTAGAAAATATGACGAATGTTATCCCCGGGTACCGTTTTGTTAGCACTGCCGGAGAAATATCGATTATATTGCCGTCTATTCCCATCCAATAATACGATATTCCGTTTCGATCTACAATGAATATCTGTCCGAATCGTTTCCAAATGGATATATACTCCGGATAGTAAAATTCCTTGTCCCCGGTACCGAATCTACCGAAATCACATACATATTTTAAATCACCTGTCAATTTGACAATACGACTGTTTTTATTATCAACAAGATACAAATTTCTATAAAAATCATTGGCTATATCGGTAAAATTACATTCTACAAGATCGTAAGAAGGCGTATCATACTCTCCTATTTTGTTTAGGTGGAAATCGAATTTCTCTACGCTGCGCCCATTATTTGTTATAGCGTAAACAACCGAGGGACCGCTTACCTGCCACATGTCTAATCTTTTTATGGTTGTTATTTTTCCGGGAGATTTTACATTAATGCTCTTAAGTATCTTCCCTTCCGTTGTGATTTTTATTATTCTACCGGACAATGCATCTGAAACGAAGATGAAATTCTTATCTCCGAAATCAATCCCAGCCGGTAAAACATTGCGTAAAATGGTTCTTACATATCGAAGCGAATCATTCTCGTATTTAAACAAGATTACAGCTTTCCTTCCCACATCGCCGACTATTACATTCCCCGAAGGTTCAGCCTTTATAACAACGGGATTTTTTATACTGTCCTTAAAGGAAATTAGTTTATTGAATCCGACATTGTAAAGCAAATCGCCATTAATTTGATCGGCAAGAAAAATTGTAAGTTCATCATCGTCATCAACCCCTTTTTTATTCTTTTCATTTAGCTTAACCGCCGAAATACCACCGGCTTCGGCAAATGAAATCGATTTACCGTAAACCATTTTATATGTTGAAACATTCGCTTTATGAATACCCATTGAATGCCCGTACGGAGGATAAACAAACATGTCGTTATAAGTCTCCGAAAAAAGAACGGTACCGCAGAACATCAAACTAATCAGAACTATACAAATTCTTGTAAATCTCATATGACCTCATCACGTTTTTTACATATTTCTCCGTTTCAACATACGGGATGTGCTCGATAAAATCAAGCTCCTCTCCACCGTTTGCAGGGAAGCTACCTCCGTTATAGTGTGCTATAACCTGCAAAATATTACGATTATATCTCTTCATCAATTGAGACAGATAAAAAGTACCCGCATCAATATTGTAGCTGATATCAAAATACCTGTGTCTGTTAAACCTTTTCAAATGCCTAAAAGTGGAAGGTAATATTTGCATTACCCCAATCGCTCCCATTCTCGAAACGGCACGCCTTTGAAACCAACTTTCCTCTCGTATAATAGCATAAATAAGCGATTTATCAACACCATATTTCAAAGATGCATCTTCGACAACAGATGCATATCCGGTGGGAAAGAGAAAATAATACAGCGAATCATTAATTGTGTGTCCCATTTCAATACAATAATTTAAATATTTTTTCCCGAAATTTATGGATAACGGATAATTCCCCGATTTAAAGGCATATTTTGCCAGTGCGAGATAGTATTTTCCTCCTTTAGCTTCCTTTAAAATTCGCTTTACGATACTCTGATATCCGCTAATAATACCAATCTCTAACGGTTTCACAATACTGTCGTCTTCTATGTAATGAACATTGCCAAAATTATTGCTGTCCGATTCTACGGCATAATAACCTATGGGATATTTCTGCTTTAAATATTCCTTGTAATATGTGGCAAGTCCATTATTGTCAAGAACCAATGACATCTTCATCAATGAGTAAGCCATTTTAGGCGTAAGAGAACCTGTTTGGGAAACAAATTGATTTATTACATCTTGAAATAGTGCAGTATCTCCACTCTCATATAACGAGAAAAGTGCTCTTTCTTTAAAATAAACAGGTACATCATATTCAAGTGTCATTTTATAATAAATATCTTTTCTATTACTGTCCATTTGTGCCATTCTGTAATATGCCTCTCCCATATGCTCTTCAACATTGTGACACTGTTTTATATAGTAAAGCAGGTATCTCTTTGCTTTTTTATATTTTTTCATTCTGTAATAGGATAAACCTATGTAAAAAGGTGCTTCGCTTGTATTATTGTTGCGTTTTTTCCATAGTAATTTGACTGTGCTTCTGTACCTTCTCAAATGATAATAACAAATCGCTCTTATCATTTTATTACGCCAAGAATGTCGTGACAGTGGAGATATAGCAGAAAGCGCGTTTCTGTATCTTCCGAAAGAAATATAGATTTGTGCTGCTCTATATCTCAGTTTACCGTGAATTTTTCTGTCTTTTTTTAGATAGTATAATGATTTTAATGCATATTTTGAGTCCGGAAAATGGTCTACAATAAACCTGAAATAGTAATAAGCACGCTCCTTGTCTCCTATTATGTAACAATCTTTTGCCAATATATAGATATTGTCAATCCCTCTGAATTTCAACAGTTTTTTTCTAAGAGAAACGGCTTTACTGTACATTGATAACCTTTCATAAACATATGCCTTCGAATCATAATTCAAATGTCGGATCTTATCCTCTATGTCTCCCCATTTTCTACCATTAATAATCAGCTTGTAAATCCTGTAAAAAGAAGTGTCAGGTAAAGCATCCAGATAGATTCTAACAGAATCCATCATTTGATGAGCCGCAAAATAGAACAACTTGATGAGCGAATCGTTTCTTATATTGGCATATTTTAAAATAAGCGAATCATTGTTTGTCTTTTTATATACCCTTACAATATTATAGAACAGTGTATTATTAGAGATTCCGTTAAGTTTATTGGCATAAAACAGAGCCGAATCAAGGCTGTTGATTTCTTCAAAATAACGCATTTTAATATAATTGGTCATTTCTACGGGCGCATTAACATTTGCAGAAATATATGAATATGCTTTTCCCCAATCGCATCTTTCTACATAAACGGATAAATTTTCGGCTTTACCACCCACATACCCTCCGCTATATAAAAATATCAGAGGGATAAGAAATATTAACTTCCTCATTCAATCTCTTTTATTCGTTTAGATAGCGTATTTCTGTGAACACCGAGAATGGAAGCCGCTTTATTTATATTTCCGTTAGTATAATTCAGTATCTTTTTTATATATTGGTCCTCCACCTCTTTAAGCGAAAGAAATCCGCTTTTTTCTTCTATCTTCTCATCTCCCTTAAAAATCATATGCCTTCTCAAATAATTTATAAGCTCTCTCACATTTCCCTTCCACTCTTTGTTCAATAATGAAAGATAAAAGTTTTCTTCGGTATTGTTGTATTCTTCCGGAAATTCCTTCTTAACAATATATTTCGCTATAGCAATTATATCTTCTTGTCTTTCCCTCAAAGGAGGTATGTCAATTCTTATCACATTCAATCGATAGTAAAGGTCCTCACGGAAATTACCGTTTTTCACTTCAGCTTCCACATCTCTATTGGTAGCGGCAATAATACGGGTATCTATCTTTATCTCTTTGCTCCCCCCGATTCTTACAACGACATTTGTTTCAATGGCTCTTAAAATCTTTGATTGTACATCCAAAGGCATTTCACCTATTTCATCCAAAAACAATGTCCCTCCCGAGGCTTCTTCGAATTTTCCTTTTCTTCGGGAAATACTCCCCGTGTAAGCACCCTTTTCACTGCCGAACAATTCCGCTTCTACGAGTTCTTTCGGCAGTGCGGCACTGTTAACAGCGATAAACGGAGCATTGCTTCTGTCACTTAACTTATGTATTGCATTAGCTGCCACCTCTTTCCCGACTCCCGTTTCTCCTGTAATCAAAACCGGATAATTCACTTCCGCTGCCTTTTTTATCAAACTTAGTACCTTTTTCGAAGAGGGAGACGATGCAATAAACAGATCATTTTCAAGGAGATTATCCAACTTTTTATTACTTTTTATCAAATCTCTCCTAAGATTTACAACTTTTTCAATATTTTTAATTTTAACCAATAATTCATCCAGGTTTACAGGTTTTGTGATATAGTCATATGCCCCCATTTTCATGGCATCTACTGCATCTTCTATGGAACCGTATGCCGTTACCATTATAAAATAGATTTCATTCCCTTTCAGTTTCTTTATATACTTCAGTATATCAAAACCGTTTTCTTCCCCAAGTCTAAAATCGGAAATGATAATCTTCGGGATGTTTCCACCCTCAATGCTCTTTTTCAAATCATGGAATCCGACAAAAGACTCTACTTCATAACCGTTATCTTTGAAATAACCGGAGAGTAGTAATCGCTGGTTTTTTTCGTCATCTACAACAAAGATTTTCATACTCAATAATACATTAGTCGCTCTAAACCGTCAAGTTATAAAGATTCAGGTGGGGTAGATAGACCCGCCTGCACTAAAGTTCCGGCGGATAGATCCGCATGCAATAAAGTTTCGGAGACAGGTATGGATATATTAATAGGTAAGCAATGAGATGCTGAAACAAGTTTAAAATGATACAATTATAAAGGGGGAAGGTACATTCCCTTATTTCTCCTTAATCCGATAAATATCTTCATCCCCATCTACCGCTATTAAACGACATTTCTTGACAACACTTTTTATTTTTCATATACTGAGTGGAAAGTTATATAACCTATTACGCCGGGAGGACAAATATGAAAAACAGGTTTCTTGTATCGCTATTGTTCGTATTACTACTCGCCGTTGTTGTAGCTGGTTCGTTTGTCTCCTCAAAACTGTGGACTCCAAAGGTGAAAAAAATCGAACCCGTAAAATCAATTGTTATAAATGACAGTATGACAATCGGGCAGATTGGCGCTGTAAACCATCTGAATAAAAAAATTCTTAAATCGGTTTTCGGCATAAAAGACGAGAAGGGATTTAAAGAAAAATTCGTCAATGTCGGGATTCCGAAAGAGGTAGCGATTAACAGGATCAAAGTGAAAATGGCTCTCATGGCGGAAAACAAAACAAAGAATTGGACAAAGATCAAAATTAAATTTATCTTGTGGATTCTGGTGCTTTTGACAATGTTCTTCTTACTTCGCTCGGGAAGAGTAAGGAGGAACAACAGAAAACTGATATACCTCGGCGTCGTTATTCTCTTCGGCGTTATTTTGGGTTCCGAACCGGGGCCCATGGGTACCATAAAGGATTCCATAGTTTTGTTCGGCGAATATAAGACACTGTTTTTGCCAAGATTAATTTCACTGCTAATTATGCTTCTTCTCGTGGTTTTGGCAAATAAATTCATATGTTCGTGGGGATGTCAATTCGGCACTCTCCAGGATCTCATATTTCGTTTAAACGAAGACAACAAAGGAAAACCGGTATTCAAGCGGTTCAAGGTACCGTTTGCAGTTTCAAATTCCATTAGGGTAATCTTCTTCATTATATTCACGGTAATCGCATTGAACTGGGCTTTCGACATCATTTCTCCCATTAACCCCTTCAAAATTTTCAGCCCGGCGCTTTTCGGAATCGTAGGAATTGTATTTGTTGCATTTATTTTAGTTTTATCCCTGTTCGTATACAGGCCATGGTGCCATTTCTTTTGTCCCTTCGGACTTATAGGATGGTTGTTCGAAAAGATAAGTATTTTCAAAATAAAGGTCAATTATGACAAATGTATTGCCTGCGGACTATGCGAGAAATCATGCCCTTCCAATGCAATGAAAGCGATATTGAGAGGGAAAAAGATCATACCCGATTGTTTCTCTTGCGGAAGCTGTATCGAAAGTTGTCCTACTAAAGCGATAACATTTTCGGCTGGAATAAGAAAATCTCCTCCGAAAGGGAAATTTGATAAATTAGATAATCGGTAACCTTAAAATACAAAATTCCCGATAATTCTGGCTGAAAAAGCGATAATTAAAGCAACAGCTATTGTTGTTAGTGATATAACGATTGTTTTCTTTGTACCGAGTTCCATCTTTAACGCCGCAATTGTTGAAACACACGGTACATAAAAAACAATAAACAGTGTAAATACAAGTATCTGTGTTTTTGTCATTACAGTTGCAATTTTATCGGTTCCAAGAGCTTGATTTAGCATTATAAGCGTTAGCTCTTTTCTGAATATACCAAAAATCAACGTTACACCAACTTTCTGAGGTAATCCCAGGATGAAGGTTGTTATTGGTGAAAGTAATCTGTTTATCCAATTTGTTAACTTAAAATAGTCGATTATACTGAGAATTACACTACTGACTATTATTATAGGAAATGCAACATATACGAAATCTTTCAATCTAAACCATGTTTTCTGTGACAATGATTTTATCGTGGGTAAATGATAGGAAGGAATTTCAATAACAAGCCCGGGGGAAGGCTCCTCATCAATGCGGGTAAGAATTTTTCCCATAATCGCTATCACAATAATATTCAGCACGTAAATCAGTAGTGCCATATTTCCCCCAAGATAGTATCCCACAAGCCCCATTATGACAATAGTTCTTGCCGAGCAGGGAATAAATGTGGCAAGAAATGCCGTTTTGAATTTGTCTGATTCGTTGTTCATGTTTCTCGTTGAGAGAATAGCGGGAACATTGCAACCGTATCCCGTGATAAGAGGAATTATGGATTTCCCGTGTAATCCGATTTTGTGCATAAAAGCATCTACAAGAAATGCTATTCGAGGTAAATAACCAACATCTTCCAAAAAGGATAACCCTACAATGAAAGGAAAGATATAGGGTAGGGCAATACCGATGCCGGCTGAGAGTCCGTTAATGGTTCCGGCAATAATAGAACCAATAAATTGAGAGGCAGGAAAATAGTGCTCTAAATAGTGTGAAAGATTATCAAATATTGCTGTAAGCCATCCTTCCACCGGTTGCCCGAGTTTAAAAACTATGTTGAAAAATACAATTACAATTATTGTCAGGAAGAAATATCCCCAAACAGGATGCATTAAAACATCATCTGCTACTTTTGTAAAATTCCTCTTCGGTTTTGAGAATTTCGCTACTCTTTCAAATATATCCATGGCGAGTCCGTGTCTCTCATATGAAACAATCATTTCCGAATCAATCCCGTGACTTTCTTCAATTCTCTTTCTTATATCGGATAAAACTCTCCCTGTATCTTCGCAAAGTGTAACTTTCTTAGCAATATAATCGTCTTTTTCCAATAATTTTATGGCGGTAAATCGCTTATTGAAAATAAATTCTTTTATACACTTCATAATTTCCGCTATGCTACTTTCCACATCTTTTCTGAATCGTATGCTATTTGCAATTTTTTTACCCGCCGTTTTGTACGCCATTTCAAGGGCTGATTCCACCCCTATTCCTCTATTTCCTATGGTTTTAACAACGGGGATACTCAATATTTCCGAAAGCAATTTATCATCGATTGAAATACCCTTTGCTTCCGCACTGTCAATCATATTGAGTACAAGAATCATGGGTTTTTCCATCTCGAGAAGTTCGAGAGTGAGTTCAAGCCCCCTTGACAGGGTAGATGCATCGACGACATTTATAATAATATCAAAATTATTTTCGAATATGTAGTTTCTTGTAACCTTCTCGGCATAATCGTGAGGTAGAATCGTGTATGTTCCGGGAAGGTCAATAATGGAAATTACCTCGTTGTTTAATATAAATTTACTCTCCGTATAGGAAACGGTTGTTCCGGGAAAATTACTCTCAATAGCTTTATATCCGGCTATCTGATTAAATAATGTGCTTTTGCCACAATTCGGTTGCCCTACGAGAAGAAACCTCATACTTCCTCAACAAAAATCTTAAGCGCAATATTCCTTCCCACTGCGACAACAGAAGAATTTATATCCACAAGTAACGGTCCCCTAAAGGGAGCTTTTCTTACGATTTTCACGATTGCTCCCATGTAAAGTCCCATTGCAGTTATCCTTCTCTGGAAATTAAGTCCGCCCCGCAATTCGATTACACGATATTCTTTACCGATTTCTGCTTCCGAGAGAGTTTTTAGCATACGTTACAATCCTTTTTAAAACTATGTTAATCGATAATGTGTCTGCACCGAATAAAGTAGCAATTTTTGAACTGTCTCCTCCGTACGTTCCCGAATAATCGTCCACACCATCCGAATTTATATCCAGGCTCGCATAGATTTTGTAGTCTCCCGAAGAGAGATTATCAAATGAAAAATAGCCGTCGAGAGAAGATACACTATATGTAGAAAGTGGAAAACCCGCACTTGTCTCAAGTGAAACGATTGCTCCCACGGGAGAAGTTCCATCGTTACAACTTAAAGTGCCGTAAATGCGATTGTTGGGAACTGAAATAGGTTGAATATCGCAAGAGTTTATCAGTAACAATATAGAAAATAAAAGAAAGATAGTCAATTTTTTCATATAAACATCCTAATTTAAAAGTGCGCTGAGAGGGAATCGAACCCTCAACCTACGGATTAAGAATCCGTTGCTCTGCCTAGTTGAGCTATCAGCGCATATGGTACGCCCGGGGGGAATTGAACCCTCAACCTACGGATTAGAAATCCGTTGCTCTATCCAATTGAGCTACGGGCGCATTTCCATTCAAGGGTGAGTGATGGGACTCGAACCCACAACTACTGGAGCCACAGTCCAGTGCTCTACCATTGAACTACACTCACCATGTTATCGGGGCGAGAGGATTCGAACCTCCGGCTTCCTGCTCCCAAAGCAGGCGCGCTAACCGGACTGCGCTACGCCCCGCAAATATGAAACAAACGCCCGAAGAGCCTTTCCTCTATGACTGACACTATTCTTTTCATCAAGACTCATCTCGGCATAAGTTTTTCCGAGGCTCGCCACCTCGAAGACGGGATCGTAACCGAATCCGCCTTTACCCGATGGTTTTCTTATTATATACCCTTTTGTTATACCTTCAAACAGTTTCAAAGAACGATTCTCATCAATATATGCTATTACAGTTCTGAAATATGCGTCCCATTTAGGAGCATTTGATGCGGTTATCAACTCTCTGAGCAATTTATCAACATTGTCACTATAAGACGCACTTTCTCCTGCGAATCTGGCGGAATAAACACCGGGCATTCCATTTAAAAGATCAACAAACAGACCCGTATCATCTGCAAAACATTGTATACCAGCAAAATTAAAAATTGTCAATGCCTTTTTTATTGCGTTTTCCTCTAACGTAATACCGTCTTCTTCAATATTATTGTGGAATGATATATCATTCAGTGTTAATATTTCAATTCCGCTTCCTTCAAGTTCTTTCTTTATTTCGACTATTTTATCCTTGTTGTTGGTCGCTGCTATTAATTTCATTTGGGATTAATCGTGTCTTGGACAATGAATGCATCCGAATACCCCAACCCGAATAGATTGGATTTTAATGATTCAGCTTCATCCCTTGTCGTGCAATCACCTACTCTTACTTTGTAATAGGGTGCTATGTATTCCACATATACGGGTTCCGTTGTCCTTTCTCTTACCTGGTTTGCAATCATGTCCGCTTTCTCCTCCGAGAATGTTGCAAAAACCTGAACCCTGTATCCCGATTGCGGTGCTGTTGTAATATTCATTGTCGTATCAACAGTGCTTTTTGTCGTATCTGCACTTGTTGACATTGCCTCTGTATCCACATTCGTTGTATCTTCCGTGTTCTCTTCCATTATAATAGGCTTATATGCGGTTGTGTCTGATATCACCTCTTCTTGATTCTGTTTTTTAGGAGCACAGGATACCATGATTAACAATAGTGTAACAATGGCAAAAAGTGAAAATAATTTTTTCATTTATGACCCCCTATAGGTATTTTTTGTTGTTAGGATGACTACTATTTTTATCTACCATATCTTTTATCTCATTATTTCGTTCTTTTTTACACACAAGCGTTGCATCATGGGTGTGAACAACTATCAAATCACTCACTCCTATCAATACGGTTAAACCATCGTTGCTCACAACTATGCTGTTTTGCACATCTTTCAAGTCAGCATTGCCTATTATCGTATTGTTATTCTCATCATGTTTATTGTGCCTCTCTATTGCCACCCATGATCCCACATCGTCCCATGTATAGTTGCATTTAATACACGCTATTTTCGAAGATCTCTCCAATATACCGTAATCTATGGAAATATTATCGATATTATTATAGGCGTTTTTTACCAAATCGGTATCAGAAGGATTACTTGCAATTGAAACAAGGCTTTTGAAATGCTCCGGAAGATATTTTTGAAACTCATCAATAATGCTTTTTAAACTCCAGACAAACATTCCGCTGTTCCACAGATAATTACCTCGTTTAACATATTCAATCGCATCCTTTTGGTTCGGCTTCTCGGTAAAAGCTTTAACCTTGTAGAGTTCTATCTCCTTTTCAATTACATCGCCTATGTTTATATAGCCGTAGCCCGTCTCCGGCCTTGTGGGCGTAATACCGAATGTTACGAGGTAGCCGTTTTTCGCGGCTTTAATTGCATTTCTCAGTGATTCCTGAAACAGGTCTTTTTCTCTTATAAAGTGATCTGACGGGAGGACAATCATGATACCTTCGGGATCTCGCTTTCTTATATACGCTGCGGCAAATGCAATAGCCATAGCGGTGTTACGTCCCTCCGGTTCATATAGTATATTCTCATCAGGGATTCCTAGATCTATATCGGTAAAATTACTCTTTTGTCCCTCCGAAGCTAAAATAATAATGTTTTCCTGGTTTATCAGCCCTTTTACCCTATCAACCGTTTCTTCAATCATCGTTTTGGAACTTATAATCGAAAGAAACTGCTTCGGCTTTGATTGTCGGGATAACGGCCAAAATCGTTTACCTGAACCTCCTGCTAAAATAACGGCATAATTCATAATAACCTCATATTTGGGATACTTTTTTCTCCTTTTCCTTTAGTTGTTTTTCTATATCCTTTAATTCATCAAGCATTCTTTTCAATTTTTCGTTTTTATCAAAATCAATATCTTCTCCATTATTGTACATTTCATATATTGTTGCACCCAATTTTGAAAAATTCTTTGCCATTTTATTCTTTAACTGCAAAATATCGATTTTATCCTGACCGAGATTTTTTAGCTCTTCCGCTTTATCAAGAGCATCATTAAACGTTTCTTTTAACACATCCCAAATTGTACTCATTCAACCTCCTAATAGAGAAGTTTGTTTTCCCTTCCCAAACAGATATTTATACTTTCGCATGTTCTTACAAATTGCCCTTTCGGATTCACCATTTTAAGCTTTCCCATCGTCTTCTCCAATTCGACGGATTTTATCTCTTCCCCTCTCAAAACCACAAGTCTACCGTAAGCTTCTCGCTCTATCAATTCACATGCATATGTTCCGAAGCGAGTGGCAAGAATTCTGTCGAAAGCCACCGGTGTTCCCCCTCGCTGAACATATCCGAGTACCGTTACACGCGTTTCCACATCGATTCTTTTTTCTATCTCTCGAGACAACCAATGCCCTACTCCTCCGAGCAATTCATGATCGTATTCACTGTTTGCTTTTTTCTGTACTATGCGTTCGCCGCCCTTGGGATATGCTCCTTCCGCAACCACTATAATACTGAATCTGCCCCCGAGATTGCGACGTTGCAATATTTTTTCTATAATAATATCCATATCAAAGGGGATTTCCGGTACAAGTATAATATCGGCTCCTCCTCCGAGCCCTGCATGAAGGGCAATCCAACCGGCATATCTCCCCATAACCTCAACAATCATAACCCTATGATGACTTTCGGCAGTTGTATGTAAGCGATCAATCGCGTCTACAGCCACTTGAACGGCGGTTGAAAACCCAAATGTCATATCCGTATCCATGAGATCGTTGTCTATAGTTTTAGCGATACCTATTACCGGTATACCTTTTTTATACAATTCATAAGCTATCGCCTGAGTACCGTCCCCCCCCACCATAATCAATACATCAAGTAGAAGTTCCTTAAAATTTTTTATTATTTTATCGGATAGGTCGACAAACTCTGTTTTACCGTTAACTTCAACAGGGAAATGCAAAGGATTACCCTTGTTTGTCGTTCCGAGTATTGTCCCGCCTTTCGGCAATAATCCCCTCACATCAGACACATTTAGTTTACGCATTTTGGTTGTGTCTATTAAGCCGGCAAGTCCGTCGAGTGAACCGACAACATCCCAATTATAACGATACCGAGCCGTCTTTACCACAGCTCTTATGACGGCATTTAACCCCTGACAATCACCTCCCCCCGTAGAAATTGCTATTCTTTTATGTTTGATCATTGTCCTCCCATTTCTGTAAAATATTAACATGAAATCGTTTTTTTTGCAAGCCCCCCGAATTCCATTTTATATTAAAAGTCATCTCTCGAACCGGATTAATATGTTCATCTATTTATCTTGACATAAGTTCCATCATCAGATAATATAGCATATCGGAAAATTCAATAGGAGGTCATATGAAAATTTTAGCCATAAATCCGGGAGCAACTTCTACAAAATTAGGTCTTTATGAAGATACGAAAGAGATATTTACAGAGGTCATTCGTCACAAGCACGAAGAACTGGAAAAATTCGACAAACCTATTGATCAGCTCGACTACAGAAATGGTTTGATTGAAAAATTCCTAATGGAAAAGGGGATCAAATATGATGATATAGACGCGGTTATAGGAAGAGGTGGGCTTTTTCACCCTCTGGAAAGTGGAACATATATCGTTAACGAGAAGATGATAAAAGACATTAAAGAGGGCAATTTGCAAGATGAACATATATCGAATATCGGTGCGTTACTAGCAAAAAATATAGCCGATAAAGCGGGGGTTAAAGCTTACATAACAGATCCCGTTTGCGTTGACGAATTTGAAGATGTGGCAAGAATTACAGGATTACCCGAATTTCACAGAAAGAGCCTTTTTCATGCTTTGAATATAAAATATGTAAGTAGAAAAGCTGCAAAGGCATTAGGCAAAGATTTGAAAGAGCTAAATCTCATTGTTGCTCATCTCGGTACGGGGATTTCCATAGTAGCACAAAGAAAAGGTAGAGTCATAGATACAAATAATCCCAATGATGAAGGTCCTTTCTGCCCTCAACGGGTCGGTACTCTTCCCACCACACAGATAATAAAATTGTGTTACAGCGGTAAATATACCGAGAGAGAGATGATCATTCGTGCGATAAAAAAAGGCGGTATGTACGCACATCTCGGCACGGACAATGTTGGTGAAGTGGTTCAAAAATCAAAATCGGATACACATGCAAAACTTATTCTCGATGCCATGTGTTACAACATTGCAAAGACAATCGGAGCACAAATAACGGTACTTAAAGGTGATGTAGACGCATTTATCCTAACAGGAGGTATCGTATACAATAATTACTGTGTCGATAGAATCAAGGAGAGAATCATTTTCATGAACAAGCCCGTTTTCGTATACCCCGGAGAGGATGAATTAATAGCCATGGCAGAATCGGTTTATAATGTGGAATCGGGCATTTATCCGGCAAAGGATTATGAATAATTATCTAAAAAACATTTGGTTTGCAGATTTTCTGGGAGCCGAACTTTCATTTTTTATACTGACTTTTATAACAGGAACGTTTAATCAAACGGAAAAAACGGCTGTTGCTCTTATCATATCGGGTATTTTTCTTATCCGTTACCTATTTTTTCTTAAGCAAAAAACAGGTATTAAATTAGTAGAAATTTCCACAATTATTCTTGTAATCATTCTATCATATATTGTTGATATCAGACTTATTTTAGTAGTCGGGCTTTATATATTTCTTGCGATTTACGAAGGGCACATAAAAAGTAAGTTATTAGAAGGAAGTCAGAGAATTCTTTTTTCACTTGCAGGTTATTCTTTCTTGCTCTTTTTGGGAACTCGCGGAATGGCTGTATTCTTATTCGCACTTTCATTACATCTAATGATAGCGGCAGCGAGAGAACTTCTTTACTTTAGTTCTCTCGAAAATGAAGAAAGGGAGGATTATGTGGACAGGGTCAAAAAACAATTTTTTATTGCCAGATTTATCATATACATATTTTTTGTCTATTCTTCCATGGCTTTAGCTTTGAAAATAGTTCGATTTTTGCCATTTTTAATTCCCCTGTTTCTCCTAATTGATGTCCCCTATATTGCGTTTATTTCATATATTCGTATAAGTCACAGCAATAAAAATTTTAGACGAATCACACTATTTTTGTCATATAGCATTCCTCTTTTCTATTTAATTCTATTAGCAGGTAGGTTTTAATGGAAATCGCAAGAGCCGCACTTTTAGGCATTATTCAGGGATTAACGGAATTTTTACCCGTATCGAGTTCCGGGCATCTAGTTATCGCTCAAAAAATACTTCATTTTTCCGAACCGCCGGTTCTGTTTGATATTACACTCCATCTTGCAACGGCGCTTGCAGTTATCGCCGTTTATTACAGGGAAATTTGGGAGTTGATAATCGCTCTCTTTAAAGGTAGGATACTCGTCACAAAAAAGGGATACAGACTCAGTAGCAAGAAATTTCATTATGTACTTGTTTTAATTGTCGCACTAATTCCTGCAGGCTTAATCGGATATTTTTTCAATGACTATATAACAAAGGCATTCAGTAATTTATTGGTTGTATCAATCGGATTATTTATCACTACGGTGATTCTCCTTCTGTCAAAATATTTCAATAACAGGAAAGGTGATATAAACTTCAAAAACGGCACTATAATCGGTATTGCCCAGGCTTTTGCAATAGTTCCGGGAATATCGAGGTCGGGTAGCACGATCTTTGCCGGTATGGCTTCCGGAATCGAAGGGAAAAAGGCTGCCGATTTCTCCTTTTTGCTCGCCGTTCCTATTATAATCGGGGCTTTTATTTTTGAATTGAAAGGTATTGTCAATTCACATGTGAGTATCGTAACGCTTGCAACAGGATTTATTTTTTCCTTTGTTTCCGGTTATTTCTCGATAAAATTACTTCTTGATTTCATAAGGAAGGGAAAATTTTACTATTTTGCATATTATACCGGCACAATGTCCGTCTTATCACTAATACTTTTTTTCACTATGAGGTAAATCATGAGAAATGATGAAAGAAAAGATAATCAATTGCGCAAAATATCAATAATTCCTCATTATATAGAAAGTGAAGAAGCGTCGGTTCTTGTAAAGTTCGGAAAAACACATGTACTCGTAACTGCAACGGCATCCGAGGGTGTTCCTCCCTTCTTGAAACACGGAGGATGGATTACTGCCGAATACGGAATGTTACCACGATCATCACCTCAGAGAATTTCGAGAGAAAGAAAAGGAGTTGCGGGGAGGAGTACGGAAATTCAACGACTCATAGGCAGATCTTTGAGAGCTGCTTGCGATCTTGAAAAATTAAATGACTATACGATAATAATAGACGCCGATGTGATTCAGGCCGACGGGGGAACAAGAACCGCTTCTATAACCGGGGGATATGTAGCTTTATACATTAAACTCAAACAGATGTTGAAGGAAAAGAAAATTGAAGATTTTCCGATTGTACGGCAAATTGCAGCAGTAAGCGCAGGTATCAAAGATAAGAAGATTTTGCTTGATCTCAACTACATCGAGGATTCTACAACGGATGTGGATTTAAACTTAGTTGCGGACAGCGAATTTTCCATTATCGAAATTCAAGGAACGGGGGAAAGGGCAACTTTTACGGTTAATCAGCTAAATGAAATGTTAAAGGTAATGAAAAGGGGGTTAGCCGAACTTTTTGAAATTCAAAGAGATGTTTTGAAAAAATATGAGTGAGGAAAAAACCTATATAAAGCAATTAAATAAAGTTCGTAAAGTTGTACGACTTGATAAGTACATCGCTTCTCTTGATGTCAATCTTTCTC
>Ga0190303_1000518_pt1 | contig 16060 bp, 15 predicted proteins | sample 48700701_MG_FD_161672 | JGI IMG/M metagenome (GOLD analysis project Ga0190303, IMG submission 161672) | Hydrothermal vent sediment bacterial communities from Southern Trench, Guaymas Basin, Mexico - 4870-07-0-1_MG | ecosystem: Environmental > Aquatic > Marine > Hydrothermal vents > Sediment ...
AACACATCCGGCATTTATTTGGATGATAATTGAAACGAAAGTTTAAGATATTGTAACATTAATAACGAACGGCTAATAAAGTGTGATATAATATTTAATTCGTTCATAGCTTTTTAAAAGCTCAACTGAAGTAATGGAAAAGTTTTTATGTAGTGATAAGGAATGTATAGGTAGATAGGTGTGGAAGCCATGATGGGTATGAAAAAAAGCGAAAATTTTTTATGTACTATCTTCCTTGGTATATCTAATATGAGAATAAGAAATTAGGAGGTGAAAACGAAAAGAAAATGAAAATGAGTAAATTAGTTCTGCTGGCAATTGCAGTCATTGCTATCGGTATCTTCGCGCTCCCTTCTACCGTATCGCTCTTCAGTGGCCAGCATAGATGGTATAATATAAGTGGTACTGGAAACGAGATACCCTGTATAAAGTGCCATGCTGATATATACGATGAGTATCTGTTTACAGGGGTCCATGGAACCCTAAGTGGCGGTAGTAATTCTTGGACGATTGGTGATGAGCCCAATGAAGCCTGTGGGGCATGCCATCGGACGGCGTATGAGAAAAAACAAGGATGGACATATGGTAGTGGTGATGGAGTAGATTCGACGCCGGGTGAGGAAGCTCATGCTGCATCTACCGTTGCATGTATGGCATGCCATGAGTTCAATAACGCATATGGCGCACCAGCGGCGGGCGGTTTTTCTACGCCATTTGATAACAGCTCCTATGTAGACCCCGTTAGTGGGCTACACTTCAATTATACCAATGGTGCACATCCAGGTGGACATGCCGCGCACCAGGGCTTTATAGAAGGTGCAATAAACTTCTCGAGGATGGAAGATGCGAACGAGGCCTGTCTTGGATGTCATACACACATACCAGTAAAGATAAACTGGACGCATGCACGCAATCTGGAGTTCAATGCGACATACAATGCAAGCTTGAACCTGCCACCAACGCACTTCGATACATCCGATTACGAGGCTAATGGTTCTGTGAAGGTAACATCATACGGTAACTACACAGGAGGAGCGAATACAACGGCGTTCCCCACCCCGGTAGCGATCTGGGATAGCTAAAAGAAGATAGAAAAAACAGAAATTTTTTATTTCCCTTTTCTTTTTATTATCACTAAATGGTCAGGTGTGAAGAATGATGAAACGAGGAATGAATAGTGGAAGGTTATTGTTGCTGGCGATTGCAATTGTCGCGGTTGGTGTATTCGCATTACCCTCAACAGTATCGCTCTTCAGCGGGCAGCATCGGTGGTACGATATCTCTCCGAACAAGAATCAGATCCCGTGTAAGAAATGTCATGCAGATGTTTACGAAGAGATGATGAGTATGGAGCCACTGAGTAAAAAACTTGCAGGTAAATCCAGTTCGCCACATAGTTACATGGATGAGAATTGCGAATTATGTCACCGGACCTGTTTCAATATGTCATACAATCCGAGCACGGGCAAATATGAACCTTCAAGTGGATTCATTTATGCAAGTGGCACCGGAACGGGTTCAGTCCCCGGTGTAGAAGCTCACGCAGCATCAACGATAGAATGCATGGACTGTCATGGTATCTCTACTGACGGGGGCACGAACTGGAACCACTATGTTTATGATGAATACAATGGTCGGTGTCACCTATGTCATGGAGGTACGGGATTCTATCGTGGAGAGCATATTACGGTTCCCACCAGGGGTTATGCAGATTTCATCTCGGCAGGCGGGTTCGGATTTGGCACTACAGGCACAGACACGGGCGAGCACGCGGCGCATAAAGCCTTCGTGTTGGATTCGATAAACGATACAAAAATGGAGGGTTCAAATGAAGCGTGTATTGCGTGCCATACCTCGATACCGGTGAAGATACGATGGACGCATGGACGCAGTTTAGAGTTCAATGCATCCTATGACAAGGGTCTGGTATTACCACCAACGCACTTCAATACATCCAAGTACGAGGCTAATGGCACCGTAAATGTGACGTCATACGGTAACTGCACAGGTGCGGCGAACACAACCAAGTTCCCTGAGCCAGTAACGGTGTGGGGTTGAATAAAAAACTGGATATTATTATCCCTCCTTTATTTTTTATTACTGTTACTGAGGGATATAGCGACGATAAAAGATAGACTGGAAGTGAAATAGGAGATATATGCATTAAAGGAGCAATTGAGCGCGGTTGAATCCGAAATAGGTAAAGTCAGAACATGAAGATGGCAGAAAGGCGATGCTGGAACAGTTAGTTGAAGAGCGGAAAATAACGACCGCCAACTGTCTCGTTCTTGGGATAATGAGGCTGCATCGGGAAATAGCGGCATTGTAATTGCTCAGTATCATAGAATCACAAGACAGTACATACATGAGCTATGAGCTCGTTGTTTACCTCTATTACGCTTACGCTTGCAGGGTTACCGAGAACAAAATAAAGAAGATATTAGAAGAAGATGGGATCATCATTTCCGCAGGTGAAATCTCCAATATTCTGACGCAGGAGAAGCGAAGACGGAAAAACCGCATGGAAGAGCATGATGTCATGTCTATACTCTATACTTGTAAGAAGCAGATGGTCGGTTTCAGTTTCTTTGGTTATATCAGGGATACATTTTCAGGAAACCGTGCCATGACAAGATTTGCACAGCTCATTTCACGTAATCATCTTTAATATCCACCTTTTATTGTGCAGATACATTTCCAGCATAAAAGAAGTTTTTGCAAAGCAAAAATTTGGGTGAATGTTAAATGTACGAACTCTTTTAAGGTGTGTTATATGAAGTGCCCACATATTTTCCTATCACTCCTATCAATATCCATGAAATATGATGATGAACTTCGCCGTTGGCGTGTGGTTCGTAATATTCGTGCTCGTATAGCTCCTTGATATTTAGGAAGGCAAAATCCTCAATCAGTTCTTCTCTGGTGCAGAAATGAATATACACTTTTTCCTGAAATGAATTGGATTCATCGAAAACAGGAATGCCCTTTCTGTAATGTTCGGGGTCTCTTACTGAAAGTGTGCTCAAGAACAGTAATCCGTTTGGTGCTAACGTTCTCATAATTGTTTTTCTAAGCTCTTGCCTTTCATCCTTTTTTAGTAGTTGATACAAGTTTGAGATAAATACAAGGTCATATTTGCCATCCCTCAGCTCTGTGAAATTGCAACACTCAAATTTCACATCGTCCCCTTTTTGTGTTTTTAATGCTGTATCTGTATCTAAGGCAATTTCTATAGCTTTTTTGGAAATGTCTATCCCTAAAATCCTACATCTAAAATTGTCTAAAAAGTAGAATACATCACGACCATACCCACAGCCAATGTCCAATATGCTAAATATCCCCTTGTTTAATTCGCATTTCTCTAAGTATCTAACTGCAGCAATGGCTAACTCACTTGGTCTTCCTCCCCAAATACGTTCATTGCTTTTATACCCATCATCCCAAAACGTTTTCAGTCCCTCCTATTTTTGTGCGCATTTCATATAATCATGATACAAATTCTCTATTCTTATATTTATGTCTCCTTTAGCTCCTCTTATTGCAAGATTCATCTTCCACATCTTCCATACAAAATCCTTCGACTCCTGCCCATAGATAGCAAGCGAGGTTGTGTCTATCCCTCCTCTTTCAAGTTTCTCTAAGGCAGAGACAAAAAATCCGTTGCTTCCACAACCAGGGGGTCAAAAATCCGCCCTCCCTTTACATCAATAGCCTCAACAATAAGCTTTGTGAGGTATCTTAGGGTGTAAAATTCACCACCCTTTTTGCTTTTTGCTTTTTGCCTTCCGCCTCTGTAAATTCCCCGAGGAAGTATTCATAGATTCTGCTAAATATATCCTTTCCTCTGTGCTCCAATCCAAACCGAATGGATGAAAAGAGATTGTTAAGGTAAGCCAGATCGTAATGGTCAAGGTTTATTTTCGTGTATATCTTTGGAATCACATCCTTAAGTTGGTTTGGATGTTCATTCTCAAGAGCTCCGATGTTTTGTCCAGTATCTCCCCTATATTTTGCTGATTCGCATTTTTTATGTAATCCCAACTCGTCTTCTCTGGGACATATAAAGTCCCATTAGCGAGGTAGATGTCCCTATCCTCAGCAACCTGCATCTTAAATTCTTCCGGGTACCTCTTTACTTCTCTATTACAATATCTCGTTCCTCTTTTCCTCAAATGTGTCATTGTCATTGCTGTCTTGACGAACTGTCAACCCTACCTGCTTGGATGAATGATGACACTCTCACCTTCACCTCCACCACCTCCTTTTGTTGCGCACATACGAATCAGTGGTTTGGATATATGCCTTCTGGCGACCGGGGGCACTTCATATAGCCCCTCCTCTATCGCCCTATTTATGGTCACCACCTCTTTTGCTTCTCGTTTCGTATTACAATGTTTACACCGATAACCCTGCCCTCGTCCCGCGGATTCCATGCTCCTGCCACACTGCTCGCATCTGGGATTTCGCAATTCTTCCTTATTCAAACTCTTTAGCTCTATCTTCTCAAGGTTCAATGTCCCGCGTTTGAAAGACCCAAATACTCTGACCTCATCACCATGCCGCAACTTTCTTATAATATTACGAAAGCCTTTCGTCGGCTCATAGGCTATACAATCGACCCTGGTGGATAGAGTGGGTAAAGAGAGCTTGAATAGCACATGTCCACCCACAAGCGTACATGGATTGGACTCAACAACGCCATCAAGTATATATGAGTGGTAATCAAGCAGCTTCTGTCCCGTGCCATGCGTAATCAGGTGGAAGTCTGTACCTTGATTCGTGATGAACAGCATTATCCGCTCCACAGGTTCTGAGTCTATGATTTTATAAGCTTTGTAGATTGCATCCACGCTGTCACCCCTTATACCAAAGAGAACCGGACATGGGGAATGCGGTGCGAAGACGATTCGCCTGTTCGCTACATCCACAGTATCCCACGTGAGCGGGTAAGTAGCCGCATCTGCTTCCCATACACTATGCTCATCTATCCTTCTCGGGGTACCCCATCTCTCCTTCGCCCTGTATGCCATCAGCTCGTAAGTGAAATCGTAACGATAATAACGCTGGAGTATAACAAAGGCTGCGGCAGCTAAAGCGCCTATTATCCCACGCTTGTTCTTCAAGCCAAAGTAATCGAACCCGGATTCGGCGATTATTGCCAAAGCATCCTTCTGTGTCAATACAGTCCGGACTGCTCTTTCGTAATAACTCTTTAACTGGCTGACCCTCAAATTGGACCTGGGCTCGTCCTCAATGAAGACAACACCAGGATTCGTATTCGCATCGTCCAGCTCAGAGAACTTGCTTACTGTTGATTTCACCAGCTCCTTCACATCCTCTAATCTCGTTCTCGCGGTCGTGGTTGTGATCTCAAAAGCTACTGCGCCATTGCCCCGCGTTTTATAGGGTATGCTGGGATTCAATCGTACCAGCCAGGGAGTGGAGACGGAGACTTCGCCATGATTATAATTACGATTACGAAGTGCATCCACCAGATATGCGCATAGATACGTCGTGCACATCCCCCTCCTTGAATCTGTATCATCTATTCCCACAATCATGAAAGCTCGACTAATATCGCCTCCTCAGCCCTTCTTCATCTGCGTATCGCGCTATCAAATGGCTTATCTCTTTACTATACCATCCCCTCTTTATAAAAGCAGGATAGATCGGCAGACGCTCACGCAATACAAAAGGCGCTATTGCTTCTCTTAGTTCCGCTTCACCGGGCCACGGTGATTCAGGATTTATATAATCTATGGTATGCTCAGAGATCCCACCTAAATCAGAAGCGCCGAGTTCTATCAGTTCCTTGGGCGACGTGAGATTTGGTGGTATCTGAATGGCGATCTCAGCAGGCAATATCGCACGTGCCGCACTGATAACCTCTTTCAGCTCCTCAAGACCCGGTGGTCTTACATCCCACATCGGCGTGAATGGCTTGGGCACGAACGGCTGAATAATAACCTCCTGGATATGCCTATACTCATCGTATAGTGATTTCAGCGTCTCTAATGCCTGAATACGATCTTCTGGCTTCTCTCCTATACCTATCAATAACCCCGTAGTAAAAGGAATTTTAAGCTCGCCTGCACGCGCTATCATCTCCAATCTAACTTCCGGCACTTTACCTGGTGAGTTTTTATGCGCTTCAAGCTCCGCTGTCGTCTCCAGCATCAAGCCCATTGAAGCATTCACAGCACGCAACTCCAGCAGCTCTTCACTACTCATGATACCGAGGTTACAATGTGGTAGCAGTCCATGCTCTATTGCCAATTTACATAGCTCCTTTGTATATTCCACGAGAGAAGAGCATGAACAGCAGCCCGTGGTGCTGCGCAGCCAATCTTTGAAATGCGGATTTGCAAGCTCAGGTTTCTCACCCGCAGTAAATAGGGCTTCCGTTGCAGAACCTCTCGCACGTTTTATAAGTGCTAAAAACCGTTCTACAGAGATCAAATATGCGTCTTTCATGCTACGTGCCCGGAAGACGCAATATGCACATGCATTCCTGCATACGTTCGTCACAGGTATGAAGACATTCTTTGAGAAGGTTACATATTTATATTTTGGCTTCATCTCATCTGCCACCTCCACCTGGTTTACCTTTACCTTTTCCTTTTCCTTTGCCTTTACCTTTGCCTCTTCGCTCTTCTACTGTAACCCAGAAGAGATTATTTCTATAGCTCACCCTCTTTATTCTACCACTTTCATACAATCTCGCCAGGCAGTTCTCTATATTACTCTGCTTCAATCGCTTTAATGTCGCTATAACCTGCTCCTCCCTCATTGGATGCCGTCTTAATATTGCCATAATAGCTTCTTCTGGACTTGTAAATCCCCTGGTGGAGAATTCACCAGTCTCTTCTGTGGTGATTTCCACGGTGTTGACCTCACTGAGAATCGCGTCTGCCAATGCGATGGTTTCTTTGTCTGGTGGCACCGCCCACGGCTCCGCTGGTGGTCTTATCGGAACGTTTAGATATGTTCTATCAGGTTCTATACGCTCAAGTATGCTCTTTATCGCTTCTAACTCCTCCCCTGTGTCGTTTAGCCCCTTCACCAGCATGACCTCCATCCATATCTCACCGCTGTATTCACGTCTGAACTTCTCCATACCCCTGACAACGGCTTCAAAATCAAGCTCGCGATGTGGTCTGTTTATCTTCCTGAACGTCCCGGCAGTACCTGCATCAAGCGATGGCATTACAATATCCGCTTCTGAAATGTCCGCTCTTACATCCGCCTGGTAAAGGAGTGACCCATTTGTATCAACAGCGATAGGTATGTCGGTTATCTCCTTCGTCTTACGAATTAACCACCCAATGCTCCTGCATAAAGTCGGTTCGCCCTCACCAACAAAGGTCACGAAATCTATCCAATGCTCATCAACTTCAATTGCCTGCTCAATCTCCTTCAGTATCGCCTGTGGTGGGAAGAAGTCCTTACGCTCGATGGTCATGTGTGTTGTCCTCCCAAGCTGGCAGTATACACACGAATAGTCACAGGTCTTGAATGGTATAGGTCCAACGCCCAGGGAGCGTCCAAGACGTCTTGATGGCACGGGGCCATAGACCACCTTATAGCCACTCATTTCTCTTCCTCGTAAAAGAAGTCGCTGCATAGAGGGTCCTCAGCGAGGTAATCGCCGGTATCGAGATATGCCCGCACGCGACATCCACCACAGATATCGCGATGCTTACAGCGGGCGCATCTGCCTTTCACTTCTCTATTCCTGAGCGAAGTAAATACCCTGGAATTGATTATCTCACGAAGCCCCTGCTCCCTTATGTTGCCCGCTTTCACATCCAGTAGCGGACATGGTACAACATCGCCATTCGGCTTGATAGAGAGCATACCCGTTGCAGCACGACAGCCTGGTAGCTCGGAGAAGAAGAAATCGGGCACAAAAAGTCCTTCTTCCGCCTTACGCCTCAATATCACCCAGTACTGTGATGCCTGTGTTGTGCATATCTCAATTCTATCTCCTATTCTGCTCTGTTCCTCATATAACAGCATCAGATTCTTTGCATACTCAACGCTGCTGAGTTCGCTTGCAGGCATCCTCTCCTTTCCCCTGCCCAGTGCGATATAGTGGAAGAACCTGCACTGCCTGGCACCCAGTTCCAGTGCTGTATTGATTATTGCTGTGGTCTCTTCTTCGTTCTGTTTCATTATACAGGGGTCAATCACGAGGCTCATACCTGCTTCCCTACACGCTTGCGCAGCCTTCACCGCTTTATCGTATACGCCTGCACCTCTGATCATATCATGTGTCTTCGATGTACCATCAATAGGGATAATAACCTCATCAACACCTGCTTTTTTCAACCGATATGCTATCTGCTCGTTGAGCATTGTGCCATTAGAAGCGAGTGTGAGGTGCAAGCCCCGCTCCTTCGCATACGATATGATTGTGAAGATGTCATCCCGCATCAGGGGCTCACCACCGCCAAGGGTGAGATTTACCTTCGCTCCCAGGACACGTGCGATCTCATCTATGAGCGCAAAAGCTTCCTCTGTACTGAGTTCTTCGTCCAGAGGCGTGCCGGCACCGTAATAGCAATGCATGCATCGGAGATTACAAGCTCGCGTAACGTTCCAGTTAATGCTATACACTTCTCACTCTATTATTTATTCTGTTTGCTATAAAATAAAGTGAGTGAGATACTCCTGTGGACGTATGGAATGGCATGAATGCGAGACTACTGCTGCTATTGCTGGCACTTGCTGTTATAACTCTGACAGCATCCTTCTTCTCGCACCTCGCTTCTCTCGCTGCAGCACTAATATTTACCCTATTCCTGCCCGGGTATGTAATCGTAGAGTCCTGCTTCAAATACCTGAATATCCATGAGAAGCTGCTATTATCCCCTTTACTCAGCGTTATGGTCTCCACACAGCTCATATACGCTCTGTCGCTCATCCTTGGCTATACCAGACAGACGATTATCATAGCCTTCTTCCTTATGCTTATGCTTATGCTTATGTTTATACTTATATTCCTTACGCTTCCTATCTTTACCTCATCCGTACACCCACATCCACCGCGACTATCGAATTTGAAAGGAGTGTACCTGAGTCTGGGAATTTCGCTCGTCGCTTTTATTGTGCTGAGCAACACAGTATGGGTCTGGCATCATGGCTACATCATATTGGGCGGCTCCAACTGGCAGGATACACCTATGCACTATGAGATAATCGAGAGTATAAATAACGGCAATTTCCCACCCCAGATGCCATATTACGCAGGTGTCAGGATGTTTTACCATTATTTCGTTGATTTCCACACTGCGATACTGGAGAAAGCTTATGATGCCTTCTTTCCTCGTCTGATTGTGGTCACCAATACCTTCTTCATATTCCTCTTCGCACTCTCTATCTTTGTATTGACATCGTATCTGAAGAACGATGAGGCGGGCATTTATGCCACTCTGATTGGTACACTTGGTGGTGGACTATCCTTTATAGGTGGGCTCTACGCACTCCTGCAAGGACAATTCGCACTCACTACGAATTATGCATTCGAGTATGGGAAGTTCTTCACCATTCCACCAATCTTTGATAATCTATTACAGCAACGTCCACAGCTCATAGGACTACCAGCCCTTACCACTGCTGCCTATTTCCTTTACAGGGGTATGCAACACACTGCAACTACATACCGACGTGAGATAGCTTTATCGGGCTTGTTAGTGGGGCTTCTCTTTCCTTTTCATATCCTCGCTTGCTTCTCTGCCATGCTTATATTCCTGCTGAATTGCATAAAGAATCGCCGCATTGAAATCCTCTTCCTTGTATTCTCCATACCACCAATCCTACCGCATCTTATCCCCCTGTTGCGTTCCAGTTCAGTTTCAGGTATTGGGCTCAGCATAAAAGCACCATGGATTTATTATTTCCTTACGGGCAATCCTTTGCTATTCTATATTGGTAATTTAGGGGTACCGCTCATCCTCGCACTGCTATATCTTATATTTAAGAGTGAACACCGCTTTTTCCTCTATTCCTGGCTGTTCTCTCTATTCTCTTTACCCAATCTCTTCTCTTTTACACCCAACCCCTGGGACATGTATAAGTTCTTCCACTATGCATGGATACCTGTCGCAGTAACAGCAGGAAGTCTCCTCGCCGATTTGAAATTGAGATTGAAATTGAGATTGAGATTGAAAAGATTTGTAATTCCAATTCTAATTTCAGTTGTACTCATATTCTCACTCTTCAGCTCCGCTCTAATAATAACCTGGAACCTGTCTACGAATTATCCAGCGGCAGATGTGCATGAGTATGAAGCCGGGATGTGGGTAAGAAGAAACACACCACAAAAGTCCGTATTTTTAACCTGGCAATCTATTCATGCACCGGTGAGTATGATAGGAGGGAGATTGAGAGTACTTGGTTATGTGAATTGGGCTTATGGGCATGGCTTTGATATCTGGGAACGTGCTCATGATGTAGAACGTGCGTACATGGACAATATCACAGATACACTGGCGGTAATGAAGAAGTACAATGCGAGCTACCTCTACGTTGGCAGAGAGGAGATGAGGCACACAGACGTAGAGGTGAGAAAGTTTGAGCGTTGTAAAGACCTGAAGGAGGTATATAAGGATGAGGACGAAGCAGGTGGGATTTATATCTTTGCACTCAGGCACGCACCATCTTCTCGTAGATAGCAAGCGCATCCCTTAGCTCTTCTTCTTTCAACATCCCGTTTGGGGTTGGCACTTCCAAAATGCGGTGTGGTATGCGTAAGTTCTTAATATCAAAGCCCTCTCTGAATTTGAAATTCATTTTGGCTCGATGTATCTCTTTTCCGAGCGCTCTCAAGTCGTCCTCAGTCCATTCCTCCTTCAGTCCTATCCCTAATGCTTTCAGCGCCTTCAGTGTTACATCAGGTGTGTATACTTTCCTGGCAAAGAAGCAAACAACGAGGCTCGATAGTACCTGTCGCCATTCCTCCTCTTTTAATAACTCTCTTACTATCTCCTCTACGCTGGCTTCTTTTCCTATCAGCCTCTGGTCAAGGTCATAGCCCGCGGAATCAAGATGGCTATGCCTCGCACCCACAAGATTGTTCACATAACATGCAATTCCAGTGTGATATTCCGGCATCTCGTTACCGCCAAATGCAAGTGCGTAATCCTGACCACCATACACGCTCGATGCATGCTCAACACCCCTTGCTATTGCGCGATAGAACTCATTTGGCATCTTCACAATCTTCTCTATCGCTTCACAATAGGTCTTAGCATCACCCCAGCGTAGCTCAATACCCTCTGTATCCTCCTTTGTTATTAGCCCACGTGCATACGCCTCCGTTGCCCATGCCAGGCTCACACCTGTACTTATCGCATCCAGACCAAAGCTGTCAACAAGATTATTCAACCGCAGGTAATCCTCCCCATGTTCGATACCAAGCATGAATCCGAGCGAATATATTGTCTCATTATCGTATGGTATGGTCGTGGTCTTGAAATAATAACCGGGTTCATAGAGTTCACGCAGTGATGCCAGATGTATACAGCCGACCGGACAGTGAGCACAGGATACGCGTCGCGAGAGTAACTTTTGTGCGAAGTTCTCACCGGATAATTCCCGCGCTAAACTCTCCGGTGGACGCCCCGATGCCAGATTCTTGTATGGCATACCACCAATTTTAGCCAGGCTATAAATCTTACCCGAAGTGCCCAGATCATGGTATTTCTCCATTGCATCGGTCTTTACCACTTTATCCTGTATCTCATCGTATATCTCCTTATAGGCTCTTCTGTCCGGTATCTCAACACTCTTGTCCGCCGATACAACAATTGCCTTCAATCGTTTCGAGCCCATTACTGCACCCAGCCCGAGTCGTCCGAAATGACGATAGGTCTCACAGACCGCACAGGCATACCTCACAAGACGCTCACCTCCCTGTCCAATTCGTATTATGGTCCTCACACCCGCACCGGGCTCCACCTCCCTTAATATCCTGCCCACCGTCACCGATTCCACACCCCAAATAGAAGAAGCATCCTTAAATCGCACTCTATCGCCATGTATCGCCACATATAGAGGGATATCACTTGCTCCTCTAATAACGATTGCGCCGAAACCTGCGAGTTTGATAGCCGCGGCACTACGACCACCGCAGTGGCTCTCCCCTAAATTCAATGTCAGCGGTGACTTGAACATCGCTACGGTCTTAGAAGCAGCGGGATACAAAGCAGATATGCTGCCAACCGCAAATATTATCGGATTGGATGGACTTAAAGGATCCACGCCCCTGGGACACTCCTCCTCCAGAAGCTTTATTGCAACACCCGAGCCACCGATATAAGCATCGAACAAATCGCTTCTATCCTCTATGCTTATGTCTTTCCTATTCAGGTCTATATATAAAACCCTATTTATCTCCCTTACTTTCATTCTTATCACCTTAAAATCCGCTTGATAATAGCCATGCTATAGCCAGCCATACCCGAGTTATCCAAGTGCCGAGAACACTGCCCTGAACACATCCAGCCAGTAACCGAATAAACCACCGAGGAAAAGACCTATCTCCCTTGCACCTATATCTCCTGGTATGGGCGCTCTCCCTGATAAGATTGGTAATAGCAGGAACAATGCGATCACCACCAGTACTATTATCGTCCCTATCCTCATTTCTCTTCTGTTCTCCCACTCAGAATAAATATTAAATTCAAGTTATAGCATTATAAAAAGTTATCTGATGTTGATGGTGGAGTGGTTCTTGAAAGTAATTTGGCAATACCAGGGTTGTTAAAGACATAAGAAAAGGAATCGGAAGGCTTAAAAGAGGTGAGTAAATGGTGCTTCGGACAACTCCTCGTTCACTATCGCTCGCTTCGGTGCTAACGCATCCGGACAACAAGCGGGTATGCGATTCGCTTACGCTCTCATGGTAATAAACTCACATCAGTGCCATCACGAGCATAATCATGATCAGTTTTGAGATGATACTGCATGCGAGATTGACGATGCTTATCTTCACACCGAGTCTTCCAAACAGTGATACATACATGGATATGCTATATTTGAGATATATCATGAGTATTATTAAGATACTTCCAGCGATTAGGGTAATGATAGCCTGTTTCGCTGTTATCACTCCATTACTCAACAACGCGGCAACAGTGGCGTAACCAGCGGAGAAATGGGCTAAATCGGCTAATAGCACAGTTATACACTCACCTGGCAAGCCCAGAACCCTCAAGACCGGGTCGAAGAATAGGCTGATATAATCCATAACCCCAAACTTAAGGAGCACGTCAATAGCAAGGAATGACGCCACCATAATTGGTATTATCTTCTTCAACGCAGTGAATGTCTTTCTCAATGCGTTTATCACTATCTCACGCATCGATGTGTCTCCATTGCCATTCGGAATATTTATACCACCTGCTACCGAATGTTCCGAATGTTGCTTGTAGCGAAATTTAGAATATAGTAGAGCAGTGAAGCTCTGAATGAAGGCAGATAGGAGATTGAGCGCGATATAAATGCCACCGATGAACGGACCCAGGAGCACAAATGCAATTGGTGCCTGAACCCTGAATAGTGATTCCCCTGCCACTATTGGGAATGTAGACATCACCACTGTGACTACCGCCTCGTCATCACTGACTTTACCTGCGTGATAGAATCCAGCGAGCGTGGATTTGCCGGCAGTGGGATTGAAGAACGAAGTGAAGAGCGCAAGTATACTCTCTCTGGACAGGTTAGATGCGCGACATAAGGGCTCAATCAGAGGTAGTAAGCGCTTCATCTGGTTACTCTCCAGCACAATATTAGCAAATATCACGCCGAAGGTAATGAGAATCACCGATTTAGCGAGATAAATACTGATACCGATGTCCATTATTACTCAATTGTTCAAACTCATATATACTCTTCATGAGGGAAAAATAATGTCTTATTCCTGGTTATCCAAAAACCCAAACCTGTTTAGAGCTTTTACAGGCTGGGGGATTAACAAGCGGTGGAGAAAGAGCTATTATTCTGTGAAGAAGCACGATTAAAAGAAAAGCTGGAAAAGTTAGTGAATGAAAAGAATACTGGACAACAAAGGGGATAAAAGAGCTTATAGAGGTGGAATTCAGAGTTGAATAGAAGAAAAACAGGCTATATGTACTGCTTAAGGAGCTGAAGCTGAAGTTATCCAAGCCCTATATTTTGGACGTAAAAAGACCTCAGTATGCCTCATTTATACGAGACAAAATTATTGTGCAACAGCGCTATTAGGCATGAGATATAAATATATGCTTTCGGAGATACTGTCAGGTCAGTGTAGTATGTTCTAATGATCTCCAGATACTCTTCCACAAGGGAAACACTCAGTCCCGTGAGCCGGGAAATTGTTTGCTTATCCTTAGAAGCCACTAGCCTCACTCGTTCCATATCCTCTATGTATGTCTCCACATTTTTCAGCTCGTGATCGGTCATTCTTGCTATTTCCAGCGGATTGTAACCCTTTGCGTATAATTCTACAATAACTCGTTTATGCGTAATTCCACGCCCGATAATCCAGCACATTGCCCGTAGTCGGAAGCAGTTTCCCTGTCTCCTTTTGATATTTTCTCACGCGTTTTGAGAGTGTCGCAGAGCTTAACAACATGATGGCGGTCAAATCCGACTGGATAAGCACCGCACCTTGCTGTTTAGCCTCGTTTATTCAAGGTCTTCTTCGCCCCGGTGTTAGCGCTATTTTGCCGTACTCCTGCTTATCACTCTCAGATCGTACAATCCACACCAGTTGTCCTGATTTCACCCAATCCACAGACGGTGAAAAGCGGTCTACCGTATCTAAAAGATCATCTACGGGTCGTGTTACTATCTCCAGCTTATAAGAATATCCGTATCCATCAATGAGCTTCTTTATGAGCACATTTCGCAGTGTTCTCCCTTGAAGCGGTCCGTATATTTTTTCGCATATTCTCGTTTGACCAGCCCTTTATCAGTCATTGCGCTCCCTCCTCCACCATCGTTTTTTAACGGTTCATTGACCTTAAACGGGTCAAGAAGCTGGCTGAGTCTATCTTTGTATCCTTCGCTCTCTGCACGCTCAATTAAACCTATGAACTCACTAATCAGCCTTTCTGATAGTTTTGTTATCTTTCTAATGGTCAAGAGTAGATAAAACACCCTGTGAAGTAATGCAACCACTAAGAAGTCCTCCAGGTATCTGTTCATGCTGGAAGGTGAATGCGCCATCTTCCGAGCGATCTCGGATAGCGTGTAGTTTTTAAGGTAAAGCTTAACAGCTTTTGTTTTATGCGATACGCCCCTTCCTATGTCCTCCACCATCCCGCGTGTAAGCAATGAGACATCCTGTTTCATGAGATAAGCATCGTCCCTCTTTATCGTGCTCAGGCTTGTACCGAGAAGGATTGCGAGATCCTCCTGGGTCAGAACCCCTCCTTGATCTAAATATATCGCTTCGTCACACAGACGCAGTTTCTTAGCCCTTCTTTCCGCCGCGATATGCCGTATTTTTGCCTGATCTCAATGTTCTCATCATGCGGGATTGGTAAATTCATGGACACTACCGTATAGCGCTTCTGCTTCCACTTGAGACAGTCCAAAACCAATATTCAGGTCATTGATAAATAGCTGTCTGTCCGATTTGTTTACCGACCTTTCCAATTCTTCCTGGTTCATGTACATCACCTATTCCTATCTATATTCTATCATGAACCATGAACCAGGTGTCATACGACACAAAGGATAACTTGAGCTTTTATAGCCAATATTTCGTAGAATTATGCAACACAGCAGTAAAACCGAAAAGCTTTTATGCACATGCACTTTTACAATCCATAATTTTCGGGAGACAAATAGAGATAGAATCAGAAATGAAAGCGAAAAACCACCCTTTTAGGAATAGCAGTGACAGAAAATTCTTTGTATTCGCAGTAACAATAATAATAGCGCTATTATTCTCTTGCTTCTGCTTTATGGCGATAGCGAGTGCTCAGGATGATGCACAAACGCCAACGACAGCTCTAACACCTACACCTACACCGCCAACCACGATTTCTTCAGGAGCGGCAATCGC
>Ga0190303_1000519_pt1 | contig 16048 bp, 15 predicted proteins | sample 48700701_MG_FD_161672 | JGI IMG/M metagenome (GOLD analysis project Ga0190303, IMG submission 161672) | Hydrothermal vent sediment bacterial communities from Southern Trench, Guaymas Basin, Mexico - 4870-07-0-1_MG | ecosystem: Environmental > Aquatic > Marine > Hydrothermal vents > Sediment ...
ATAATAAGCTGTTCCTATCTCGTCCATATTTACAGTTAAATCGAAAGCTGTTTCTGTAATATTCGCAGCCTTTGGGTAAGTTGGTGTCCATATTGGGGCATCGGTGTCTGCAGCTAATGTTACAGACATATCATCCCAATAAACAACAGCACCAGAATATGTACGAACCTCAAAATACAAACTAGCTGCATCAGATGGTGAAGTTACGGTAGTTTCATATTTTTGCCATGAAGCATCTGACGCAAGATATCCATTATCAGGTCCTAATAAGGCAGGGATATCGGCTAATCTAACATCACTTCCATCTTTAAAGTAAGACCAAATTCGAGCATCAGATCCATCTCCAGATTCAACATAATACCAAATAATAATTTTATATTCAGTATTTGGATTAACTACAATTGTTTGTCCTAAATCTTTAGTCCCTCCTGTATGTTTAGCTGAATATGTATCACCATGAACAACACTCGCCTCCTGAGCAATATTTTCAACATGTGACCAAGTTGTTGGAGTTGTTGCATCTTCCCAACTTTCCATATTCCCATTCGGAAGAATGTTTTGAGCATTCAGCCAACCCACACTAAATAGCATTAGCATACTAAATGTAAGCAAGGATTTTAAAAGTAAATTTTTCTTCATAATAAATAGGTTTAAGTTTAATTAATATTTAGTAAAATTATAATTTTCTTTAGTTTAAAAAGAAAAGGGCTGTTAAGTTAATATTAAATTTTTAGTTTATCAATAAGAATTAAAAGTTTTTTGTTAACAAGTTTTCAAGACCCTTGGGACACACATCACTACAAGGGTTCAAAACACTCTTGTCATTTCGACCTTGTGGAGAAATCTGTTAATAAGTACCTTTGTCATTTCGACCTTGTGGAGAAATCTGTTAATAAGTGCTTATTGCTTATAAATTTGTGCTTTATTATTCTACTTTACAGATGTCTCGGCTATCGCTCGACATGACAAGAATATTAACCCAATTGAACTAGACCTAACAGGTTAAAAAAACCCTGCTAGGTCTAGGAAATTTTAAGTCCGCAAGAGAATAATTTCCTGCGGACTTTGTATAATTTTTGGCTTTTATATTAAAATGGTAAATCGTCTGTTTCTTCAGGAGGCAAGTCATCTATTGATAAGGGAGGAGCATCGTCTCCGGCAGGAGTTTGTTGTCCTATTTTCTCAATTTTCCAAGCATCGAGATTTGTAAAATAATTTACATTACCATCTCTCTCCCATCGTTTTCCTTTAATATTGAAATATACTTTCACCTCATCGTTCATAGAATAATTGTCGATAATACTACATTTATCCTGCAATAGCTGAAATTTAATATGCTCGAAGAAATCTCTTCCTGCATTGTTTTTCACATGCTCGATAACGAAATCGCGTTTTTTAAATTTGTCGTTTATTTGTTGAGTGTTATATATCTCAATAATTTTCCCTGTAATTTCGAAACTCATTATATAAATTTATTCTTCGTGAATTATTATTTTTTCTATCTTATCGCCTTGTTGAATTTCATCAATAACTTCAAGTCCTTCGTACACTTTTGCAAAACAAGTATGATTTCTGTCGAGATGAGCAGTATTTTCTCTACTATGACAGATAAAGAATTGCGATCCACCGGTATCTCTTCCTGCGTGAGCCATAGAAAGCACACCTCTGTCGTGATATTGATTTTCTCCGTCGAGTTCGCATTTAATAGAATATCCCGGTCCTCCTGCACCTGTTCCGTCGGGGCAACCGCCCTGAATAACGAAATTTGGTATCACACGATGAAAAGTTAAACCATCGTAAAATCCTTCTTTCGATAATTTAATAAAATTATCAACTGTATTTGGAGCATCATCCTCAAAAAAATTGAGTTTCATTGTACCTTTCTCGGTAATTATTTCAGCTTTTTTCATTTCTTATAATTATTAAATAAATAATATCGCAAAATTAATGCTATAATAAGTAATAAATGAGAAATTGAATTTACTTTTCATGTTAAATTCACGATTCTCAGATATGTATTATTTACATAAAACAAGCACGCTGTACAACAACGTGCTTGAATAAATATTTTTAATAATATTATTTTCCTTTTTCAGCAGGTACACCTTCTTTTACTTCAAGAAGTTCTATTTCGAAAATTAGAGCCATATTAGGTTGAATTTTCCCACCCGGACGAACACGAACACCATAAGCTAATTCTGTAGGAATATAAAATTTATATTTTGCTCCTTCTTTCATTAACTGAACACCTTCTGTCCAACCAGGAATAACTCTGTTAAGTACAAATTCTGCAGGTTCGCCTCTTTCAATAGAACTATCGAAAACTGTTCCGTCGATTAAAGTACCTGAATAATGCACTTTAACAGTATCGGTTGCTATTGGAGATTTTCCTTCGCCTTCTGTTATTACTTCGTACTGCAAACCACTTTGAGTAGTTGTTATTTCTTCTTTAGTTTTATTTTCTTCTAAAAATGCACGACCTTCTTCAAGATTTTTAGTTACAGCTTCTTCTCGCAATTTTTTAAAATATACAGATATTAATTTATTAATTTCTTCATCGGTTAATTGGACTTCTTCTTTATCCATACCATCTTGAATACCTTTCATAAACTGTGGATAATTAAACTCTTGAAGATTATTGCTTTGTAAACTTTGTGCAATGTTAACACCTAAAGCATAGCTTACAGTATCGAGTTCTGTTTTTAAATTTCCGTTTGTTTTTATCATGTCATTACATGATGTTAATGCAAAAACAGAAATAAAAACCAAAATAAATAGATTTCTTAATTTCATATGTACTAATTTTTAATTATTTATGATTATAAAAGTTTATTAATTCGCAGCTTAAAATATCTTACGAAGATAATATTTTCTGAAAAACATTTACAAATTTCAACAATTTATTTCTTTTCACAAAAATAGAAATGTTTAAAAATGTTAAATTACTATAAAAATTATTTTTAACTGTTTCGTTTTACGCATCTCTATAAGAATTTATAGACCTATAGTTAATCGGCAGCAAGCAGTAAACAATTTATAATTAATAATTCGTATATTAAACGAAGCAGATACCTCGACTACACTGCGTTACGCTCGACATGACAAGAACACTAAACACATGTCATTTCGACTTTATGGAGAAATCTGTTAATAAGTAATTCGGAATTATCTATTCTTTTATAGCACGTAGGATATGATGTTTTCCGGGAGGCCCGGGCAATCGTTTTACAGTAAATCCCGCTGAACGCAGATTTTGTTTTACAATACCTTTAGCACTATAAGTTACTAAAAGTCCATTAGTATTTAAACAATCATATAATTTCACAAAATTATCAAGTGTCCACATTTCTGCTTGCACATCGGGAGAAAAAGCATCGAAATATATAATATCATATTTCTCTTTGATATTATATTTTGTAAAATCGGCATTTATCTTTTTAAAAAGGAAATTTTTATCAATATCAATAGTATTATCCCATTTTGAAATATGCATTTTGTAAAATAAATTTCTTTCGGAACTTTTATAATTATTTACATAATTTAATTTACTAACCATTTGTAAACTAAGTGGATACTTCTCGATTGAATGATAATTCGTTTCTATATTATTATTTATAGCTTCGATACAAGTTAAAAAAGCATTTAAGCCTGTACCAAAACCTATCTCAAGTATTCTAATTAATTTCTCATTAAAAAAGCAAAAACCGGCATCAATAAAGATATGTTTTGCTTCAATAACTGCTCCATTAACCGAATGATAATGTTCTTTTAATGCCGGGACATATATAGTATGTGAGCCATCGGCTGTATTCCTTATAATCTGCTTCAAAATATTTATTCTTCCATTGTCTTTAAAAAGTCGTTTAATATGTTTCTTGCTTTTTCGATATTTTGCTTTAACACATAAATATGAGTCGAGTTTTCGTTTGTTATACCAAACCCGGCACTCAAAGCAGAATTACTATCGTTTCTAAGAAAAACATTAATATCGTTTTTTTCTAAAATAAATTTCAGATTCTCGGCATTAATCGTTGTTCCGACGTACAAAAATTCTAAATTTTGCTTATTATCCATAATTATTTTTATTAAGTGAGTCTATTCTTAAAAGTCATTTTCAAAATCTTTAGCAAATTTTTGCTCCATTTCCTTTAGGATTAGAGCAAAACCTGATTTTTAATTTTTTCTTATTACATATTTTCTAAGTGAGCTTTTAAATTACAAATCTATATTTTTCTTTGTAAATATTTCTTTATTATCTAAATTCAAACAAGTAAGATATGAATACCCCGATATAGAACTATATACACATCCTGTATCTATATTAATAATATCGCACTTATTTTCAATATCTATTTTGAGCTGTTCTTTTGTTTCGGGAGTATGCCCATGAACAATAGTTTTTCCCAAGGTATATTTTATATTATTATTAACATTACGCTCCCATAACATAGCATATTTATTTTCAAAAGGCTTATCATTGCTAAAATCGAAACCTGCATGCACCAACAAATAATCGGGTAATTCGAAATAATAAGGTAATTTTTCGAAAAACGAAATATGCTCATAAGGAATTTTTTTTACATTATTTATTCCATAGCTTTTTAATGTTGCTTCGGCTCCATTATTATACCATAATTCTATATTACCTAATTTGGGATTTTTGTAAGCATTCAAAAGCATCTCTTCATGATTACCCCGTAGTACTCGCACTTTAAAACCGGCATTAATTAATTTTATTATATAATTTATTAGCAATTTACTATCGGGTCCTCGGTCGATATAATCACCCAGCAAATATAAAATATCATTTTTAGAAAACCCGACAATATCTTACAGTAAACTACGAAAAGTTTTAAAACACCCATGTATATCACTAATAGCAAATTGCATAATAATAGTAATTTTTAATGAAAAAGGTTCAATATATATGACAATGGGACTTAAATTATTGTATTTTGAAAGTAAAATCCGGAATTGCCTATATTTTTATTTTATTTTTATAAATATTGGTATTTGTTATTCGTATTTCGCAAATAGTTTAAAACTACGAAATAAAATAAATCATATTAATATATATTTTGAACCTAAATAATTAATGTAATTTATTTCTTATTTTTGTAAAGGAAGTCGAGTTTATCATGATGTTTTTATATAAACAAATATACAAAAACATAATATAATAATAAACATCTAAAAAAGTGAGAATAATAGTCTTTATATTTTTTTTTTATATCTTTAATCTTAGCAATAATTATCGGAAAATTTTCGATAATTCGTACAACAATGCTTTAGAGTTTCTAAAAAATAATCAATCGTTAATAAAAGATGAACTAGGAGATAACAATTATGAGAATTCCATAAAATTATCGCTTGTTTTTCCTGAGTTAATTCGTTATTCGATGTTTAAAGATTTGTTGGAGACTACTGCTTTAGAATTAATGTATGTTAATTACGGGAAAGATGTCGCAAATTTTTCAATTGGTTATTTTCAGATGAAACCGTCGTTTATCGAAGAAATGGAAAACTATATTGAGACATCAAAAAAATTAAGAAATAAATTTTATAATATATCTAACTATGAAGTAATTACCGATAAAGAAAAAAGAAAAGTACGGATTATAAGAATTAAATCGTTAAAATGGCAATTACGATATTTGAATTGCTTTTATTCGATAATGACAGACCGATTCGAAGAGAAAACATATAAAAAAACATCAAAAAAAATACGCTTTTATTCTTCAGCTTATTATCACGATTTTTTAGCACCAGAAAATGAAATACACCTATGGGAAAAGAAAACAATATTTCCATATGGCATGCTAAACTCCAATAAACAATATTCATACACCGATTTAGCTGTATATTTTTATAAAAATCATAGCAAAGAAATTGTCAGTACTCAGTAGACAGTCTCCTGTCTTCAGTTGGCAGTCGGCAGTATTCAGTCTGCATGAGGAAGAGCTTTATACAATAAAATTAATATCAACAATATTATCGATACCTCAGCCAAAAGAAATACTGTATTATATCTTATTTAAAAAACAAAATTGCTTCTGAAAAATTTCAATATTTTCCCAAACCCAAGAATTTACATTTAATTAAACATTAAATGTGTTATCAGAAAAATAGATATTTGATATCAAATAATATTACAAAACAATTATCTTGCAAAAAATGTATTTGTAAATATTAACGGAAATTGAAAATTAAACAATTATTATTTTAATCTTATTCCGGGACAAGAAAAAAGATTATTTTTAAAACAAAGTCATGAAACAAGCTATATATGTATTATTAGGAATTATTATAGTAATTTTTGCTTCGTGCAATATCGACACAAATAAAGAGATAACAACTTATGTAGATACATTTATTGGCACAGGCGGACACGGACACACATATCCGGGAGCAAGTATGCCTTTTGGCATGGTACAACTAAGTCCGGATACTCGTATTGAAGGTTGGGACGGCTGCTCCGGTTATCATAATTCCGACAATATTGTATATGGGTTTTCGCATACTCATCTTAGCGGAACAGGTGTAGGTGATTATTGCGACATTCTGTTTATGCCTCAATTGGGGGATACAAAATTTAATAGCGGATATGAAACCAATGTAGATAAAGGATATGCCTCGCGCTTTTCGAAGAAAAACGAAAAAGCATCACCTGGCTATTATTCAACATATCTCGACGATTACGATATTAAAGCAGAATTAACATGCAGCAAACGTGTTGGTTTTCATAAATATACCTATCCTAAGAATAAAAAACAATCAATAATTATCGACTTAACACATCGCGACGAAGTGTTTAAATCGTCGATAAAAATTATTAACGACTCTACTATTGCCGGAATGAGAATATCTCGCTCTTGGGCACAAAATCAATATATCTATTTCTATGCCCAATTCTCGAAAACAATTACAGATTATAAAATTGCTATAAACGATACTGTACAAACAAATATCTCGGAAGTAAATAATAAAAATATTAAACTTATAATAAATTTCGGCAATACAGCAGGAAACACTGTTTTATCGAAAGTTGCGATTTCGAGTGTTAGTATTGATGGAGCAAAAAAGAATCTTGAGAACGAAATACAAGGATGGGATTTTGAAAAAACCAGAGAACAAAGCAAAACTGAATGGAACAAAGAATTACAAAAAATAAAAATTGAAGGGACAAAAAAACAAAAAACAATATTTTATACCTCATTATATCACAGTCTGCTAAGTCCAAATTTATTTATGGATGTTGATGGCAAATATCGGGGAACCGATTTAAAGATACATCAGGCAAATGATTTTACAAATTACACAGTATTCTCGTTATGGGACACTTACAGAGCAACACATCCCTTATTTACAATTATCGACCAGAAACGCACAACAGATTTTATTAAGACCTTTTTAAATCAGTATAAAAATGGAGGGCAGCTACCTGTTTGGGAATTAGCTGCCAACTATACAGGATGTATGATAGGCTACCATTCTGTTCCGGTAATTGTTGATGCTTACAGTAAAGGTATTAAAGCTTATGATATAAATATTGCATACCAAGCAATGAGAAATAGTGCCATGCAAAACCATTTAGGTTTAGATACTTATAAGAAATACGGTTTTATTTCCGGACATTTAGAACACGAATCGGTTTCGAAAACATTAGAATATGCTTACGACGATTGGTGTATTGCATTAATTGCAAAAGATTTAAACAAAACAGAAGACTATAAAATGTTTATCGAAAGAGCTCAATCGTTCAAAAATATTTTTGATACTAAAACCGGATTTATGCGACCTAAACACTACGGTTTATGGAAATATCCATTTAATCCATCGGAAGTAGATTTTAATTATACCGAAGCAAACTCGTGGCAATATTCGTTTTATGTACCACAAGATATTAGCGGATTAATACATTTACTTGGAGGTAATACAAATTTTGTGAATAAATTAGACAGCTTATTTTTAGCTAATCCCCAGACAAAAGGTCGAACACAAGCCGACATAACAGGATTAATCGGGCAATATGCTCATGGTAACGAACCAAGTCATCATATGGCATATTTATATAATTTTGCACAAAAACCTTGGAAAACACAAGAGAGAGTTAACACTATACTTACTAAACTTTATACCGATAAACCCGATGGTTTATGTGGTAACGAAGATTGCGGACAAATGTCGTCGTGGTACATATTTAGCTCTTTAGGATTTTACCCTGTAACACCAGGTTCAGAGATTTATATTATTGGATTACCAATACATAAAAAAGCTATAATAAATCTCGAAAACGGAAATGCTTTTATAATAAAATCGAACTACAGCAAGAAAAACAGATATATAAAATCTGTTACGCTAAACGGAAAAAATTATACTAAATCGTATATCGAACACAAAGACATAATGACAGGTGGAGAAATGATTTTCGAGATGTCTTCGAAGCCAAACAAAACATGGGGTGTTGGAGAAAACAATTACCCAATTAGTAAGATAAGCAAGAATAAAATAGTACCTGTACCCTACTCTAATCTGAAAAATAGAAATTTTAAAAATAAGGTAAGCTTCAATCTTAAATCGATTGTAGAAAACTCGCAAATATTTTATTCTATAAATTCCGATAAGAATATTTTCGAACAATACACTGAAGCATTAAAATTATCGGAAACAACAACAATTTATGCATATACCGCAAAAAACAATATTAGCAGCGATACTGTATGTTTTGAGTTAATAAAATTTCCCGAAGGAAGAACAATAGAATTAATTAACAAATATCATCCACAATACTCAGCAGGAAACAACAATGCCTTAATCGACGGCATACAAGGAAACAACGATTTTAGATTAGGTACTTGGCAAGGATATTACGGAGTTGATTTAATTGCTATTGTTGAATTAGATAAGAAACAGAAAATTTCGGAACTATCAATAAGATTTCTTCAAGATATTGACTCATGGATATTTATGCCCGAGAAAGTATCGTTCTATTCATCGGGTAATGGAACAGATTTTGAATTAATCGACGAAATAAAGACTGATGTCCCCGAAGATAAGTGGGGCGTAGTAATAAAAGAATATAAAATTAATTGTAAATCATTAAATACTAAATATATAAAACTTATTGCGAAAAGTGGAGTTTATTGTCCCGATTGGCACAAAGGACACGACAGCAAGCTTTTTATTTTTGCCGACGAAATATTGATTAAATAATTTCTCTAACAAACATATATTTAAAACTTTAGAACATATAAATAACAATAAAATATAAAAATCATCTAATGGATAAAAACAAGAAAAAAAATTATACAGTTCCATTTATAGTTATAACAGGGCTTTTTTTTATGTGGGGATTTATGACCTGTATGAACGATATTTTAATTCCATATTTAAAAAATATATTTGAGCTAAGTCATTTTGAAGCTATGCTGGTTCAGTTTGCATTCTTTGGGGCATATTTTATTGGGTCGATAATTTATTTTATCATATCGGCAAAATCGGGAGATCCTATAAATCGTATAGGATACAAAAATGGTATATTGCTTGGCTTATTATTATCGGCAATAGGTTCTGCAATGTTTTACCCGGCTGCAAGTCTTGTTTCTTATGGGTTCTTTTTATCGGCTTTATTTATCATGGGATTAGGCTTTACCTTGCTTCAAATTGCAGCCAATCCATATGTAGCAATTCTCGGGAAAGAAGATACAGCATCGAGTAGATTAAACCTTTCGCAAGGATTTAATTCATTAGGAACAACTCTTGCTCCATTGCTTGGGGGTTTTTTAGTATTCAAATATTTTGCCGGCATTTCGGGAGCCGATTCGGTTAAAATACCATATTTATTCTTTACAGGAGTATTTTTACTTCTTGCATTACTAATTAAAATAAGTAAACTTCCAAGTTTTTATAACAAAAGTGGAACAGAAATAGAAAAAGGTGCCGGAGCATTAAAATATCCACATCTAAGACTCGGGATGATAGCAATTTTTATGTACGTAGGAAGCGAGGTTAGTATAGGAAGTATAATGATAAGTTTTCTTGGTTTAAAAGAAATTGCAGGTTTGCCTGAAGTATCGGCAAGTGTTTTTGTATCTTTTTATTGGGGAGGACTAATGATAGGAAGATTTATGGGTGCTATATCGTTAAGCAAATTAGATCTTAGAAAAAAAAGAATTCTAATGAAAATAATACCAATGATAGCTTTTGTAGTAATTTGGTCTTTTCAAGGAACAAATATTGCAACAATATACAGTATTTTCTTAGTGATAAACTTTATTGCTTTTATGTTTGGACAATCGCTCCCCGGACGTACCCTAATGATATTTGCATTAATAGCTGTAGCATTACTTATTACAGCAATATTAAATACCGGACAAGTTGCTATGTGGAGCATAATTGGAATAGGTATTTTTAACTCTATAATGTGGAGTAATATATTTACTCTCTCTATAAAAGGATTAGGAAAACATACCGGACAAGGCTCCTCGCTTTTAGTAATGATGATTGTTGGAGGAGCTATACTACCTGTTATTCAAGGAGCAACAGCCGATGCTATTGGTATTCATTATTCTTTTGTGATTCCAATTATTGGATATCTTTATATTGCTTTTTTTGGCTTTAAAGGATGGAAGATTACTAATAAATAAGAGTAGCATTTAACAATAAGTATATTAATAAATTTTGTTGATAAAATATTACAAACATGAAAAATGCAGTTGCAGGAATCGATATTGGGGGCACTAACGTATCGATAGGTATTGTAGATAAAGAAGGCAATATACTATTTAACGAGGTATTTGCAATTAGCAAATTCAAAACAGCTATCGAATTTGTTAAATTTTCATCGAATAAAATAAAATTGATAATACAAGAATCAGCAGCAAAAGTAAAATTATCGGCAATTGGAATTGGAGCACCCAACGGAAATTATTACCAAGGAATTATAGAGTACGCTCCTAATCTTAAGTGGAATGGCGTTATTCCTTTGCGCGATATGTTTAAAGAATATTTCGATATTCCGGTAGTATTAACTAACGATGCTAATGCAGCTACTATTGGCGAAATGCTTTACGGCGGTGCCAAAGGAATGAAAGATTTTATCCTAATAACTCTAGGAACAGGTTTAGGTAGCGGGTTTGTTGCTAATGGCGAACTAATATTAGGGCACGACAGTTTTGCCGGCGAATTAGGACATACAATAGTATTTCAGGATGGTCGTAATTGTGGCTGTGGCCGTAAGGGTTGTTTAGAAACTTATGCATCGGCTCCGGGTATTATAAGAACAGTAACAGAACTATTAGCAAAACGAAATCACGAAAGCGAACTAAGAAATATTCCACAAAGCAAACTTACTGCAAAAATGCTCTCGGAATATGCTAATAAAGGCGACCTAATAGCTAAAGAAGCTTTTGAATATACAGGTAAAATTTTAGGGTTTAAGTTATCGGAAGCTATTGCAATAACTAGTCCCGAAGCAATATTCTTATTTGGCGGATTAGCAAATGCCGGAAAACTATTATTCGAACCTACAAAAAAATATATGGATAAATACTTATTAAATATCTACAAAAATAAGGTAAAGCTTTTATCATCGTCGCTAGACGAAAATCATGCTGCAATACTTGGCGCGGCGGCAATGGCATGGAAAGAAATTGAGTAAAAAATAAGAGGGTATCCAAAAAGTACTATTAAAAATAAGTCTGAGCAAGAGTGAAAAATCTATGTCAATAAGATTTCGACTACCTCAATATGACATTAAAAACTTCACTTTTTGGACACTCTCTTATAATACATTTCATAAAAAAGAATATTATTTCTTTAAATTAAAAATCCTTTTCTTATAATTTTCTAATTCTTCTACTGTAAATAATCCATAATTTGAATATACGATATTTCCTTTACGATTAATTATCATATTAATAGGAACTGCAGGAAATTTATTTAACAACAAAATAATTTGTCTATACTCTTCATCATTCACTATAACTAAATGATAATTACTTTTATTAAAAATAATTTTTACATTTTCAATATCTTTTTCAGTATATTCGGGAACCTTTTTACCATCACCGGTTAATGCAATAAAAACAAAATCATTCTTATTAAGATTATCTGAAATATTTACAAATTCTTCCAATATATTTTTTGGTTGAATATTTATATATCCAATAGAATTAAGTACAATTACTTTATTCTCTAAAGATTTTAAACTGAGATTACGATTATTAATATCATACATCGAAAAAGAAGGACATTTTCTTACAGAAGTATTTACACTCATTTTTTGTCCAAAACTCAGGTTTAAACTAAAGCAAACAATACTAAATATTACAATTATTTTTTTCATTTCTAAATTAATTAAGATTATTTTTTGTAGAATCATTATTTAATAAAGCTATAATATTCATATATTCTGAAACAAGCATATTATCAAATATAGGATCTCCCATAAGTTTTATTTCATTGCTTCTATCGAGTAAAAATGTATGTAGATTAATATCCGGATAAATCAAATTATTCTGATGTTTGAATGATTGGTTAATATCGCTAACATAAAAAACATCATTGGCAGTATCGATTATTCTACTAATATTAACTTCACTATTATCTATATTTGTTAACAAAAAAATAATTTCACAATCATCTTCAATCAATGAAATAATTTCTTTCCAGCTATAAAGTTCATTTATACAATTTGAACAATTTACATTTACGATATGAACAATTTTAATCATATCGTTATTAAAAAATGTAGAATCAACAATTCTTATCGTATCATTAGCAAATAACTTAGATTTACTTGGAAAAATAATTTTTTTACCAATATAATTTTTATCTCTATTTATACTAATATCATTTTCATAATATTCTTTTTTTTGTTCTGAGTTACAAGAAATACAAATAATAAATAATACTATATAAAATAAATTAATTATCTTTTTCATTTTGTATAACAATAAAATTTATATATTCATTTTTACAATCTCTATCGTTTACAGGATTACCTATAAATACAATTTCATTTTGTTTATTAAGAATAAATGTATTAAAAACATTATAAATTCCTTCTAATTCATTTTTTCTTTCAAAACAATTGTTTTTATTAAATATTAAATTAAAAGATGTATCTAATTGATGATAAACATGGGTTTTAAAATATTCGAAATCCACAGCATCTATCATAAATAAAACTTCAAAATTTCCATCAAGTTTCTTTAAAAAACCACTCAATTTATTTAAATCACTAACACATTTTTCGCAATTGGCTTTTACTATGCTTACTATTTTATAATTATCTGTATTATAAAAATTTTGTTCAATAAATAATAAAGTGTCATTTTTTATTAATAATAAAGAGTCGGAGAAATTTATCTTTTTACCAATATAATTTTCTTTTTGTATATTATTAGTTCTATTACAATCACTAAAAAAGAATAAAATTACAAGTAATAAAATTATTTGAAAATACTTAATTAAGTATTTCATTAAAATTAAATTTATAAACATGTACCGGTTTTTCCTTATTAATTAAATACAAAATTACTCTATTATTATCCCTATCAACATAAAAATCTGAAAATGGATCGTCGCATTTTAATTCAGCAATAGCTTCTCCTGTCCACGAAAAAATCCTTATAGTTTGCGGATAATTAGCAATATGGTTACCATATTTAGGGTCTTCCCGAAGAATTGGCTTCTTCATATAACCGGCATACAAATATTTTTCATCGGACTTAATATTCACATAATAACAAATATCTTTAAACTTATCTTTACTAATAATGATTTTCCCTTTCCCATTGGCACTATCAATTGGCTTAAAATTATTGTCTGTAATAGATATTTTATCAGCATACATAAAAGCAAAAGCATATTTTGATTTATTCGGATGTACAGTAATTCGTGTGTAAAATTCGCCCTTTACATCTTTTATATTATCTAGTTCTAATATTTCTTTTTTACTTTTTGATATAAATTCGACAGAATCCTTATCAATAACCTTAGTCATAAAATAATCTAAATCCGACAAAAAATAAAGAGTATCATTTTTTACAATAAAATCCATAGGCCACATTCCCGCTACAAACCTAAAATCGAAACAATCATTAGGTTTATAATCTGGCTCTGAAATTAAAGAGTCGATTTGATATTTCCATATTTTATTTTTACCAAAATCGGCAACATAAAAACAATGATTAAGCTCGTCTGTATAAATATCCCCATATCTACCAATTTCTCCAGGACCACGACCTATCTTGCCTGTTTTTTTTATTAAATTTAATGTTTTCTTATCTAATATATAAATTCCTTCATCGCTAGAATAAATATCCTGAATAATTATATAATCCTGAAAAGATAAGAAAAAACCCATTTTTGTATAAATATCCAAATCAATTGGTTTCCCTTCAGTTAAAAATACTGTTTCTAAATCATTAGATGATTTTTCAAAAACACAAGCATTAATAATAAACAAAAATAGTAAAATTGTTACTTCATAAAAACTTAATTTCATAATTTAATAATTAAAACACATACTATATTATTCTTTTTTTTATAATTTCTAATAACCCATTGTTAATAAAATGAGCTATTAGAAATTATGCTCATCTTAATCTTCAGAATACATTGCATAAACATTACAATCACCCATTATACAAACATTCCATGTAGGAACACAGAAATGAGTGTTCCCGCATATCGTTTCCGGAGACTCTTTTTCTGCTTTTGCATCGTTTATATTACTAAAAACAAAAACGCTGACAATTAAAATTGTGAACACTAAAATTTTTTTTCTCATTTTGTAAATTTTTAAAGTATTAAACTAATTTTTGAATATTCAATATCGAAAGTAATATTTTTTCTCTTTATTACCCCCCGTTATATGTTTTACAACACATATAACGTTATTTCAGTTTATACTTATTTATTCTTTAATTCCACTCAGGTAATCTACCCGGAGTCCAAGAAGCTTTAGCTTTTTCTAAAGCATTTTCTAACTCTATAATATCTTTTTCAGAAATTTTCTTTACCTCATTATAAATAGGAGTAAATTTTTCTTTTAAGATATCGTAAGAATCTTTCTGTGTTTGTGTTACAGCAGAAGTAGAACCCCAATGAACTCTGATTATTGAATATAATCGATTCGAAATAGGCATTTTTTGAGGAGGTACTTCTTCCCAACTAGCTTTTGCCTCATCGCCTTCGAAAGCATAAAGAATGTCGTCGAGTTTTTTCTCTAAAACCTGAGCTTTTTTCATAATATCGTATGACAAGCTTGGAGTACTTAAAATAGCTTGTTTCATATAAGCAACTTTTACAGATAATTCTTCAGCATATTTCTCTGTACCCATAACAATACGTGCAGTTTCTGCTACTCGATTTTGAAAATCAACAAGTTCTTGTCTGTTACTTGCAGGAAGAGTAGTATTATTTAATGCTTTAGCAGTAAATTCTACAGGACCGGCAAGTTCAGAAATCTCTCCATTCACAACCATGGCCATAGAAACACTATATTTTCCGGGCATTGCCAACATTCCTGATGACGATTTTTTTAGTGGATTGTATTTCTTTCCTTTAAGTCTTGTTACACGCGTACTTTCGTATCGCAAATCCCAATTAATTCTGTTGATTCCTTTTTTAGGAGACGAGGTTAATTTACGAATAACATTACCGTTAGCATCAGTAATTGTAAATAATAAATATGGTTTTACTTCTTTTCCTTCATCTGTCATTTCTTTCCACGAGAGTTGCGTAATTGGTTTACTATTTTTAAATAGTTCCTTTTCTTTTTTGTGACGAATTTGCTTCTGAGTTTTTGGAGCTTCTTTTAAATAATATGTGAATGTTGCACCAAACTCGGGGTTTTTAGCTGTATAAACAGTAGAACCTTGCCCATATTTATTACTTGTTTGAATATACATTAATGCATCTTTTACAGGAAATAATTTAGCATCTTCTTCAACAGATTTGGCATTTATTTCGCGTAATGGAGAATAATCGTCGAGGATATAGAATCCACGACCAAAAGTAGCAAGAACCAAGTCGTTTT
>Ga0190303_1000521_pt1 | contig 16039 bp, 21 predicted proteins | sample 48700701_MG_FD_161672 | JGI IMG/M metagenome (GOLD analysis project Ga0190303, IMG submission 161672) | Hydrothermal vent sediment bacterial communities from Southern Trench, Guaymas Basin, Mexico - 4870-07-0-1_MG | ecosystem: Environmental > Aquatic > Marine > Hydrothermal vents > Sediment ...
GTTGTTAAGCAAACAAATTAATTTATATTAACTTGACCCCAAGGAAGCAATAGAACAATACAAGGAGAAATATTTAACAAGAGAATGAAAAAAAAACAAAAATTTAAACTACAAGAATTATTTGAAGAACAACAAAGACTGAATAAATCATTGTTTTTTGGAGAATTAGAAGTTTTAAATAAACAGATGGATTACAAAAAAGAAAAAACTCAACTAGAATTATCAATATATCAAACCAAGAAATCAATAAAAGATTTAATTGAATATGAAAAACAGTTCACAATAAGTAAATTAAACGGAGAGGTGAAGAAAGATGAAAATTAAAGATATACCTTTAAATATTTTGGGAGCAGTTAGACAAAATTTAGGAGCAGAAAATGAAAATGATACTTCTTTTGATTCACAAATTGAGAATCTAGAACTAATAGAAATAATAGGAAAATATTCAGCATGGCATCTTGGGGATTCAGGATGGGGAAGAGATTTTATTAGGATTTATGAAGAATTGAAAAGAATTGACGCAATTAATACCTCAGACGAAGAGGTGAAAGACTGATGGGAAGAGAAGTAAAAAAAGTTCACTTAGATTTTGATTGGAGAGATAAAACAATGAATAAGAAAGAATTTGAAAATTCAGAAAAGCCATTGACTTTTATTTGTAGTATTGACCCTAAGACGGGTAAAGTGTTATTTGATTTTTATGATGGATGGGATAATGATTTATGTGTTAAGGACTTTAGAAAAGATTTTCCAAAGATGATTACTTTTATGAAACTCAATAAATCAGCATGTAAGCTAAGAGCAAAAGAACTATTTAATATTGTAGAAGAAGACTTCGTAAAAAATAAAAATATAGAATCAAATAATAGTCAGCAACCCAAAGACACACTTGTAAAACAGGGGGGAGTAGCTAAAGCCGATGAGTTACAAGTAGATTCGGATAACGGTTCTCCTGCTGACACTTTTAGTAAAAATGAGGTAAAGAAAGATGAATAGGCTTCTAGTTGAACTTAATAGGAAATTTACAAAAAATCAAATAAATAAGGAAATTGATAAACTTTATAATGAAATAAAAAAAGTATCTCTTGAAAATTTTGAGTTAAAAAAGACTAATGCAAATATTCAAAAAGAAAAAAATAAATTGGCTTACGTTTATGCTAGGAAGATTGGAGTAATTCTAACACAAAAAGAATATAACAGAAAATTTTTGAAGTATATAAAGGGAGAAAAAAAATGAATAAAAAATTTGAAAAGATAATTGAAAGAATTGCAATAATAAAAATGAACATCTTTTTTATAATCATATTTGGTGGAGGAATGATGTATTCAGCTGAAATGTTGAGAAATGCAGATTCATTAAAAGAAATATTCTTTTGGACATCAATTATATTGATAATAACACTTCAAATATTTCCATCAGTTTCAAGAATTATGGATAAAGTTCAAGAATTTATTGTAAACAAAAAGAAATTCGCAAAGAATAAATTAGACGAGGTAGAAAATGAAAAAAGTTAAAATATGTCATGTTTGTAAGAAAGAAAAGAAACCTTATACAGTTTTTTTAACTGATGATATTCTTTCTTTGATAACTCATGAACAAGCAAGAGAACCAGGGGAGATTTGCGAAAGGTGTAACCAATATTTTGCAATGACTGAAGAATTTAAAGATGCAAGTAAAGAAGAATTTCAAATAGCAGTAGATTCAATTCAATTTACTTCAATGATGAAAAATTGGTGGGAAAAAGATAAAAAAATAAATTCAGATGGAAATAATGAAAGGGAATGGGATGGAACTCATTACATAGCAAAATGGTACAGAGAATTTAAATCAAAAAAGAACTGCGTGAAGTCTGGAGGAGATGAAAAATGACTTTGAAATGTTTTGGAATATATGAAATAACCGACAATGGTTTGATATTTCAATCTGATGAAGATCACTTTATAACTTCTAATGAAAAGGATTTAAATGATTTGAAGAAAGCTGTAGATTTCGCAATTTCAATGCTCTCCGAAGAGAAAAAACAATGACCGATATAATACAAGAAAACATAGATTTGAAGAAAGAACTTGAAAAAGCAATTTTAAAAATAAGGCAAATAAAAGAAAAATTAAGAATAATTTCAACAGAATTAAATAAGGTGATTAAAAATGAAAATAAAAAAAGATAGTGATCTAGATGATTTAATAGAAATTTTAGATTAAAAAATAAATAATTGGAAAACCAAAACTATTTAAACTTTATTATTAATAATATTGTATGGTGAATTGGACAAAATTTCAAAATAAATTTCTTAGTGTTTCTGGAGGAACAGCGACAGTTCTTTTAATAGCATTGATTTTAAGTTTTTTTGATTTAATAAAAACAGAAATTTTAACTGCAATTTATTTATTTATTTCTTTACCATTAGTTTTTTCATTTTTGTATACTATTTTTGCAAATAATCCTGATGCTAGATTAAGAACTAGAAAATATGGTTCAATTTTTTATTTTATAATAATTTTGGGAGTATTTTTTTATTATCATCCTACAGAAAATTTAATTGACACTGGAAGATTATTTTTAAGCTTTATAATTGGACTTATAATTGCAATGGTATCTGGGAGCATATATTTATTGGTTTTTAATTTAACAAAAAAAAGACAGTATCGTTGGAGGGCATTACTTGGATTTGGAATTAGTCTAACAGTAACTCTTATAATTATATTTATGGCAAGACAAATAGATTTCATTAGCAAGGCAATAACATAATGGGAATCATGAATTATTTAAAATTCACTTTTGTTCTTAAAAGATATTTGTGGATTCTAGTTCTATTAATTACAATTGTGCCAATAATAAGTAGTGGTGTTCAAGAATCAAAAGAAACTGGAGATTGGAGTATTCTTTTTAATAAACTAGGAGAAGGTTTAGTGACAGTGGATAATACAATTGGCGAAAAAATTGAAGATAAAAATTATGAATTTGAAAAATTTAAGGATACAGAAGATAAGGTAAACAAAACCTTTGAGTTTTTTAAAGATTTATTTTTGGAACTTTGGAAATACGTTGCACTTTATTTGGCTTTAATATATGGGTTAATTCAAGGAATAAAACAATTAAATACTGAGAATCACTGGTCTAAACCAATAAAGTCTGTATTCTGGACAACAATTATTTTAGCAGTGTTCTTTATTTTAGGTAAAGGAACTCCCTTTAGAGGGTTGTGGACATTAATTAAAACATTTTGGGAGTTTTTTGGGTGTTTCTGATGGAGTGGATAGAATCTAAAGGAATTGAAAAAGAAATAATTTTAGTACTTGGAAAGAAGAAAATGTTTATTTCAGAGGTTGCAAATAAGATAAATAAACCAATTCAGACAGTTAGTCCAAGAATAAATCAAATGGAATCTCAAAATTTAATAAACAAAGAGAAAGAATACTCAATTAATAAAGATGCAAGAAAAAGTTTAATTTATATAAACAAAGGAATGATTAAAATAAAAAGAATGGATAAATTTTATAATTATTTTTTTATTTTGGCTCTTTTGACTGTATTTTTTAATTTCTTTTTATTTATAAAAACTTCTTATTTGTATTATTTATACGGTTCTTTAATTAGTATCATCCCAATAGTACTTTATATGGCTTATTTCTGTTTTTTTGAAGGAGACAAGATTACCGTCTATAAAAAAACCAAAGATTAAGTATTTTGAATATATTAATTAGTATTCCCACTATTAACAAAAATCCTTTTATAAAGAAGAAAGTCATTAGTTTTCTATGGAATTTAACCATAATTATATAGCTGAAAGGGAGGAATTGAGAAATGAATAAGAAAGGACAAATAAATACTTTTGGATGGATTGCGATTACAGTGATTGGACTTTTATCGATCATGGCAATTTTAGCTTCAACTAATGTAATTACACTTTCTGCTCAACCAGGCATTGTTTCTGCTTTAGAATATGATGGAGAATTTAACGATTTTACTCTACCAGAAGAAGTTGCTGGAACTAGTTTAATTGCTAATACCTCTTATGCTGAGGCAAGTGAAGCTTTCACAGTTGCATTTGAATCATTTGCTAATATAAATGCTACTGCTGGTTTAACTTACCAATTTGCATCTAGGATGGAGATTGATGGTGACCTAGAAAACTTTGATGTTGAAGTCGCTTTAGGAGACGCATTAGTTACTGAATTTCAAATAACAAAACTTTACATTTTATATGATGAAGAAGGAGTTGTTTTGGAATCTACTAATCCGTTATACACTGGAGAAGTAAATTCAGACCAAGACGAAGCTGAATTCAAGGATTTAAATATGCTTGAAGGAGACTATGTTATTGTTGTTGAAGGTCGTACTTTACCAGCTGTTAGTGCCTTGTTAGGAGGAGAATCTATTTTAACTATGACATTTGATGCCACTAGTGATGATAGTGATGCAGTTGACGAAGGTGTTTTAACTATTTACAACTATATATAATTGTGAATTAGCATACTAAGTGAAGAATGGGCAATCTTTTACTCTCAACCCACAAGACTACGGTAGAACATCGTAGGGCAGGTGAAAATCCTGCTTTATACTCACGGACAAATGTCCGGATAAAAATAAAAAGGAGAAAAAAATAAAAAATGTTAGGAGCTGTATTAAGGTCTGATGGAAGGGACTATGGAGAAATAGCGAAAGCTGGATTTTTTTGGGGTTTAATCTTGGGAGTTTTAGGTTTTATTGGTGTTTTAATTGCTGGAACACCCACACCTATGGCAACAGGATTTTTAACTTTAATATCTAGTTTAGTTGGTATTCCATTATCTTTTTTAATAATGGCTGGAATGTATGACATTTCAAATTATTTTATAGATAACTAAACACAAGTTATTTATAATCACATTTATTTAAATTATTATGAACAAAACAAAAAAAAGAAATATCACAATCTTAGGAATTATTTTAGCTGTGTTTTTAGGTTTTTTAGTAATTGCTGTTCCTAGTTTGTTGAGTTCTTATCCGTCTACTCTTTCTCTTTCTAAAGTTCAATTAAAATCAGATTTTGTCCCATTAGATGGAGATGCTTTTTTATTGACTTTTACTCTCGGTCAAACAGAAGGACAATCTTATCGTGGAAGTTTTTCTGCGAGTGATATAAATAATGAATTATTTGGTGAAGAAGTGGAAAATGGATTTAGTATTGATATTAAATTTGATGATCAGAAATGTTCTTATGATATAGAAAGAGTTGGAAATTATCATGCTGTTTATAAATTAGATGAATATACTTGGACTTGTTTGGCAAGACCTTCTGAATCCAAAGCTTTAGAAAAATCTGGATTCACAACTCTTGAATATTATGGTTTTTATAATTATCAATGTTATGCAATTGGAACAAAAGAAATTCATCCTGTTGGAAATTTAGAAGCACCAGTAACAGAACAATCTTATGATATTACAATAACGACAAAAGATGGAACAGATACTAAAACTTTAAGTACAACTGGTCAAGGAAGTGTAACTTTTGATGATTATGCTTATGCTACTTATCAAGGTGGGCTTTTAACTGCTTATAGTTGTCAAAATAAAGCAATAGACGAAGATAATTATGTTCCAATTTATAAAGATGGAAAATGGATATTATATTCTAAATCAATTTATGATGATTATAAAAATACTTTGAACACTTTAGCTGGTGGTAGACCTTCTCAAAGAGATACATACCTAAATAATGTAAATTATTACGCAAATAGAATTTTATCTGGAGAAAATTTAGATGGATATTTTGAAAATAGATACTCTAAATATAATGGAAAGTTTATAGCAGAAATAGAATCTCCTGTTTTCTTGCCAGTAACAAGTCTTTATATTAAAGCGTCAACTTTGGGGATAGTTACAAAAGTTCCAGAATTTAAGATAAGAAGTTTAGAAACAGATGATTTTCAATTCGGACAAAGTGGTTATGTTAAAGTAGAAGTTGAAAATACTGGCGAGGTGGACGGTAACGCAGAAGTTTATATGTCTTGTCAAGGAGTATTCAGTTCAAATGATAAAGAAATAGTTGGATTAGATGCAGGAGAAACAGGATTTTATAATTTAAGAGTAACTGGAACTGCTCTCCAAAAAGTTTCTGATTATTGTACTGTTTATTTACATTACCTTGATACTACAAAAACTAAAACAATTAAAGTGACTGGTCTTCCTCAAATTCAATGTGTTCCAAATGAAGAATTTTGTTCTGTTAGTTCTACTGGAAAAGACATAATTAAGAGATGTAATTCACAAGGAAGTGCTTCTTCTATTATTGAAACTTGTGGAATAAATGAAATTTGTGAAGATGCTGAATGTGTTGAAGTTGGAAGTGAAGGAGATAATTTTTGGGATAAAATAGGAGATTTTTTTGGAAACTTTGGAAATGGAATTAAAAACTTTTTTAAGAGTATTGGAAACTTTTTCACAATGGTTAAATATATTGCAGTTATAGTCGGTGGTTTGATTGCTTTTGTTTTTTCAAGAGAATATTTAGATAGATTTATTCAAAAAGAAGAAAATAAAAAACAAATAGTTTTAGGAATTAGTTTATTATTAACTGGTTTAGTTGTTTGGTTTTTAATTGCTTTTATTGGTTCTGTTATGTTTTGGTTAGTGTTTGCTGGATTAGTAGCCTTTATTATAATTAAAAATTTTCTGAGGTTAAGATGACTTTTTTAGAATACATAGCAAATAATTTAGTCACTGTTTTAATTTGGATTTTTGTAATTGCATTTGGTATTTTTGTAGTTGTAAAAAAAGATGTGTTCTTAAAAAATATAAAAAAACAACCACTAAATGTTTTTGCTTTAATATTTACTTTATCTATGGGTGTTGCAACCAATTTATTTAATCCAGCACCATTAAAAATCACACAAGCATCAATAGTTCCAGGACAAATAAGTTATTTTTTAATTCCAGTAGGATTTATTGTTTTAATTTTGATTGTTTTAACTAGTGTAATATTCTTTTCAGAAAAAGAAATTAAAAAGAAAAGGAGACGAAGATGAAAAAGCTTTGGATTTTTGGAATAGTTGGAGTTGCTCTTTTATTAATATTTTTATTAGGAAGTAGTTTATTAAGTGTCGTCGGTGTTTCAAATAATTTAGAATATGAAACAGAATGGAGTTTAAATGATTTAGATAAAGGAATTGGTCAATCAGTAGCAATATTAAAATTACCAAAATTAACAAATGAATTTAGTTTTACAGTAGATTATGGTGGAGAAATAGAATCAATAAGAGATAAAGGAACTTGTTATGTAGATGTAGATTATGAAATTTTTAATTTTAAAAATAATCGTTTTGAAAAATTCCACGATAAGAGTTGGAGTATGAAAGAGTATGATAAAAGAGATTCAGAAGTAAGATTTGATGGTGAAGGAGTATATGGCAATGGTTTTCCAGATTATATAGAATCAATAAAAACAAGAGATTCTGACCACAGAGAAAATAGAAGATATGATTATCATATTTCTTGTCTAGATGGAATGAGTGTAAGTGAAGCTAAATTTTTAAGATGTGAAGAAGTACCAACTCTGACAAAATGCACAGATAACCGTTATACTTGGAAATGTATGTATGGTGGAGATGTGATTAGTGAACATGAATGTGATGATGAAAATTGGGAGCATAACGATTTAGTTTTATTTCCAAAATTAAATACTTATGGAATAGATTACATAAATAATGATACTGCTAAATTTAAAATAATTGTAAATAAAAGAAGTAATTGTGAAAGCTTAGATGAAAATGATTTTGAAATTGATTTATGGGATGTTAAAACAGAATTAGTAAAATTTTATAGATTTTCAAATAACGAATGTAACGAAATAGAATTAATGACTTATAGAAAAACAGTTAATGATTATGAAATACTTTTTGATTGTCAAGAAAATATAATTTTAGACAAATATGTTTTAGAAGATAACCAGTGTTCATTTCAAAAAGTTAAATTTACAGAAATTGATTCTAATATGTTTGATACAGAAGAAGAATGTTTAAGTGGTCGTTCTATCTGGAATAAGATTTGGAATTGGATTAAGTTTTTGTTTGAGAAAAAATAATGGATGAAAAATTTGAAAATCTATTTGCACCAATTTTTTTAATTATGTTCATATTTTTAATTATGAGATTAATTTTTATTCCAATAATTAGTATAAAAAAGATTCCAGAACACATTTATAAATTATATGAATCAATGGGGGTTACAAGTATTGATTTTATTACTCCTTGGATTTTATTTGTAGTAATAACACTTGTAATAATTGTAATTACATATTTTATAATAAAAAATATAAAAGAATTTAATATGAATGGTCTTGTTTTAAAACCAAAAATAAGAGAAGGATTAATTGCATTTTTATCGGTTTTATCTTGGTATATCTTTAATGATGCTTTGAATATTCAAGCAGGAAGCAGATTGGGAATTTATGAAGTAGGCATCTTATTTGGGAACTCTGGAGCATTAGTTCTTAACTTTATAGTGTTGGGCTTTTTTGCTTCACTTTATTTTGCCTTGTTATTAGTATTTAGAAAACAATGGGATTTCAATGGAAAAGAACATAAACTAGGAGTTTTATTTGGTATTTTGCTTATTTTATCGTATGTAATTATGTTTATATCAGTAGTGGCTCAATTAAATGGTGTGTGTGGTACTTGTGAAATATTCTGGGGATTAAGCAGAGGAACATTCTATCATTTATTTGGAGTAATCCCTTATGTTTTAAGTTTATTGTATTATTTTTTGTTTGAATAGTATATTTTTGAGAATACGAACATTTAAATAGTCTTTATGATATGTTCTGTTATGAAAAAGGGAAAGAATATTATGCTTGATGAAGAAGTGATAGAAAAATTAGAAAAAATGGCAGAAAAAGAAAATAGAAGTTTTAGTTATATGGTAAATCAAATTCTAAGAGAAAAATTAATACAAGAAAAAAAGGAGGGGAAAAAATAAAAAATGAAAACAAATAAAAAAGTTTTAACTTTTGGAATTTTAACATTATTTGCTCTCGCTCTTGTTAGTGCTGGATTAATTCAGTATTATGGAAAAATAAATCAAGAAGTAAATGTTGAACAAGCAGTAATTCTTAATTGTGAAGGGAATATTTGTAATGAAGTTTTGGATGGTATTTCGTATGAAGATTTTTTAGTAAGTGATGTTTATACATTAATTAATTTAGCTAATACTCCAAGAGATGTTCAATTAATTACAAGTTATGATCCAGAAGTTGTTGAAGGAGAAATTACAACAAGTTATAATTTGATGGATACTTTGATATTAACAAAAAAAGAACAAATAAATGGTATTTGGACACCAATGAGTGGAAGTGAACTTGAAATAGATTATACAGTTATTGGAAATACTTTTGAATCTAATGCAGAATTACCAGGAGGATATATTTTAGTTTATGCAATGGATAACGAAAATAGATTTAGTAATTATGCAACTGTTATAAAAGTTGAAGATATTGATGCAAGTTTGCCTATGGATGGAGATTGGAATGCTAATGCAGAACCAAATTATTGTGATAATAATAATGGAAAAGGAGATTATTATGAAAATTGTGTTGGAGCAAAAATTTGGGCAATACCAGAATCTGATTTAGATGAAGAAGTAGCACCAGGAGTTTATAGTTTAACTTGGAATAATATGACTAATTATTATTGGGAAACAGATTTAATAACTTACACTCAAGAAAATTGGGATGCAAATCCAACAATTTTAGGAGAAAGTGATTTAAGTTTTATTGTAATAAATGAGTTCAATACAGATGGATTTGATGGAACAATAACAACAGAAGTTATTCCAGCATAAATAAACAAATTATTATTTTAAATTTTTTAAATAAAACGGACAGGAGAGTGAAAGTCCTCTCTCCAATCATACTCAAAGAAAATGAAAACACAAAAAACAATACTAACCTTAGTTTTAGGAATAGCACTTTTATTTAGTGTGTCTGCTATATATTCTGGAGAAACTGTTTATTATGATTTAACAGACAGTATTAAAAATTTAGAAAGTTTAAATTGTGAAATAATTGGAAATTCTTCAAATCTTGAAGGATTAAACCTTACAGAAAACAAAACAGGATTTATAATTTCAACACAAATAAATTACAAACCAGATAATTTCAATGTTTCATGTGTTTTAAATGGTTGGAAAGAAGAAAAAATTATTGTGGAACATTCAAATTCTGGAGGTTCTAATGCTTGTTATGTTGCTTGGACTTGTTCAAAATGGGGAGAATGTGTTAATGGTATTTCAAAAAGAAATTGCGAAAAGATTCCTAAATATTGTTTTGCAGTTCCAAATGAAAAACCAACAGAAGTTCAAAGTTGTGAAATACAAATAGGTAATACAACTATTCCTTCAAATGATACAGAAATAGTTCACACCGACACAAATGATGATCCAAAAAGTAATCTAAGTTTAATTGTTTGGCTTTCTTTTGCAGGGTTAATTATTTTAATCTGTGTTGTGTCAGTTATTAAAAGAAAAAAATTAGAAAAAGACAATATCGTGAACGAAAAGGAAAAGATTTTAAAGGAGTAATTGTTTAGTTTCTTATGATAAATAAAAAGAGATTGCTTTCTAAAAAAGCACAAGTTAAGATATGGTTTTTATTCTTTTCTGTTTTGGCAATTTCTTTGATTTTAGTAAGTAGTTATGGAGTATTGGGGAGAGGATATGATGATTCTTTTATCATAACAGAACATACAGAATATGGTTTGTTTGAAAATACAATTTATATAAATATTACAAATAATTTAGAAGAAACAGAATATATAAATATTACAAATATTTTTAATAAGGGAGAATTAATAAATCAAATAAATTATAAAGAAATAAAAAAATTAGAAAAAATAGAAAAAGAAAAAATTGAATTTATTGAACATAAAGAAAAAATATTTGAAATCCACTATGAACAAGAGAGAACTTCAACAAATAAATCAAATAATTATATAGAAATAATAAAATATTTAGATAAAGATGGAATAGAATTAACGTGTGAAAAAATTGAGGGTGATTATTGTATTAATTATATAAAAGAAGTAAGAACTGAATTAGTTGAGGTTTATGTTAAAATAGAAAAAAATCAGAAAAAAGAAAAAACTTTACTTAAAAATAAAAAATTTTATTCACATATTAAAATTAAAAAATATGAAACAATACAATTAAAATTGATTTATTCACATCCATTAGCAATAGACAAAAACAAACCAACAAATCTTCAAAATAAATATGATATTGAAGTATGCAGTGTTGACGGACAGCATTGTAGTTTATTAGACCCAATTTGGTTTAATTCTTCTTGGATTTATGAAAAACAAATAAACATAACAGAAAACTCTGGAAATAATTTAACAAATTATTCTATTTTACTTTATATTAATTATACAAAAGATACAAACAGCAATGCAAAAATAGATTTTTCAGATTTAAGATTTTTAGATTCAACAAAAATAGAAGCATTAGGATATTGGATTATAAATAAATCAAATGGTAATTATGCTTATGTTTGGGTTAAAGTGCCAGAATTAATAGCAAATTCAAATACATCAATTTATATGTATTATGGAAATAGTTTGGCAAATGACAATTCAAATATAGAAAATGTTCCAAACTGGGATATTTCAACTGCAAGTTATGTTGGAAATTTTTATATTTATTCTTATGACCCTACCTTTACTCAAATTGCTTTTTCTTCAAATGGAACTAAAATGTATGGGGGTGGGAAGAATAATGACAGAATTTACCAATACACCTTATCAACTCCATGGGATGTGTCAACTGCAAGTTATGATTCAATTTCTATTTCTACAGCAGGATGTGATAGTGCATCTACTAATGATATGGATTTTAATCTTGATGGAACTAAAATGTATTTAGGAGGAAATTACGATGATGTGTGCATATATAATTTATCAACAGCATGGGATATTTCAACAATTAGTAGTCCAAACAGATATTTGGGATTTTCAGAATTTAGTTCTGGAAAAGGAAATCATATAAAAGAGGACGGAACAAAATTATATGTGTATGGTGATTCAACTATTTACCAATACACCTTATCAACTCCATGGGATGTGTCAACTGCAAGTTATGATTCAAAAAGCTATATTCCAATTGAAATTACAACTTATAATCATGGTTTAGAAATATCACCAGATGGTAAAAAAATGATATTAATAAAATCATATGGGACAGAGGATAGATTTTATCAATATACGTTAGGAACAGCATGGGATGTTTCAACAGCAAGTTATGATTCAAAAAGCAGAAACACTCCACAAACAAATGACCCTCAAGCAATGTTTTTTAATTATGATGGAAGCTATTTTTACAATTCAAATAATGAAAGAGATTATATTGAACAATTTAAAACAAAGACAATCATTTTACCCTATTTTATTGGAAAAGAAAATAATTTCTATGATTTGAAAATTATTTCTCATTCTCCAATAGATAAATATATTTCAAATAGTTCAAATGTTTTTTTTAATTGTAGTGGGACTAGTAAACAAGGTTTACTCACTTTAAATTTAACAATAAATGGTGTTCTTTATGAAACTGTACTAGGGAATGGTTCAACAAATTTATCTCTCCAAAGTACAGAAAGTTTGTCAGATGGAGATTATATTTGGAAATGTATTGGAAATAATATTAATTTAACATTAAATTCAACAACAAGAAATTTAAATATAAATACAACTCCAGATATTAAATTTGAAATTCCCACCCCAACTAATAATTATAATTCATCTATTCCCTCTTTTCCAATAAATGTGAGTTTAACAGAAACATATTTTGATAAAATTATTTTTAATATTAATGGCAATCAATATAATTATACAGATAATACAAGATTTATAAATTTTAGTTTTGGAGATGGTGTTTATTATTATAATGTGACAACTTATACAACTACTGGAGCAGAAAACTCAACAGAGACGAGAAGAATAACTTTAGATACAACATATCCACAAATAAATATATCTTTACCACTAAACAAGACTTATTTTCCAAATGAATTAAATTATAGTTTATTTGTAAATGAAAAAGTAGATAATTGTTCCTTTGAATTAGATTCAACTACTTACTATATGACAGAGATTAATGATTCTTTTTGGAATTATCCAAATCAAATAAGTCAAGCAAATGGAACCCATTTAATAGAGTTCTCTTGTAGAGATTTTGCAGGGAATATTGGCTATAATTCAAGTAATTATACATTAATTTATGTTAAACTTTTAAATCCATTAAATGAAGAAATAATTTATAATTATGATAATTTAACTTTTAATGCAAGTTTATCAGTTGATTTATCATTAAATTGGACAAATGGTTCTGAACAGACAACACATAATCCCAATTCAATATCTAATTCTATTTTATTTTTTGATGAAGACAATGGTACTTCTGCTTCTGGAACGGGGGGAGATTCAACTTATCAAAGATATCAAATTGGAAAAAATTTTACTTCACCAACTTATATTGGCAATGTTTTTATTAAAGCTTCAACAAGCCTAGATAGTATAATTGATAATTGTCAGGCATATTCGCAAATATATTTAAAAATTTATAATGGTTCTTGGTATACAATAGGTTCTTGGACAGATTATGATACTGATCCAGATGTTTGTAATTCTTTGGTGAGTTTAGACGAATTTGTTAATGTTGACCAAGTAATAACTTCATTAGTAGTTGAATTGGGTTCTTGGCAAGATTATTATAATAATAATGACTATGGGGTTGTAAATAATAATTGGTATACTTTAGAATATGAGATTGGAAACCAAATAAAAAATTCTAGCCTTTATTTAAAAGAAGGAGATGGTGGTTGGGAATTAAATGAAACTAAGGATATTTCTGGAAGCAATAATTATTCTTCATTCACCAAATCAATCTCCGACGGAACAATTTGGAATATAGAAATGTGCCAATCAGATGGACAATGTTTTATGCAAGACACTAACTGGTCAGTCCCTTATCTTTCAACTTTCCCTCAAACATGGACTTATATAAATCCACAATTAAACAAACAAACAAAATGGATAAACAGTTTAGTAACAAACATAAGAGGACTTAGTGAATATAAATTAGCCAATATGAGCATAATGACAGACACATTAGCTTTAAACGATACTATACAAGTTTCTTATTCAAACGGTACAGTTATTTCTCACACTTTCAACGAATCAACTGGTTATGTTAATTTTACTGCATTAGTTCCAGGAGGAGATAGAGAAGCCAAATTAAGTAATTATTTTAATGTTCAGTATTATACAAATAATATTTCTTTAACAAATTCTTCTGAAAATAGATTAATAGCAGGAGTTACAAATTTGGTTCATACATTAAATCTGTCTTCCAAATCAACAAGAAATATACTTGATGTTTATTCTTATTTTGCTTTTGATGATACGAATAAAGTTTCAAGTACCTTTTTTAAAGATTCAACAGAAATAACAACTCGTGCAGATGTTTTATTTTCTGATACAGATACAAATGGACTTTCAGATAAATTAGAATGGTTTATAGAAAATTTAACAATTTCAAATGAAAGTTATGAATTAAGAAATGTCGTCGGTAATCCAGTTCAAGTAAGTCAAAATATAGAAATCCTCAATGATAAAGTTGTCGCTTTTGATAATATAAATTGGAGAAATACAATTACAGTATATAATCCAAACAATTTTGAAACAGAAACAGTATTAAAAATAGAATTACCTTTAGGTTCAACAAAAATAGAATTAGATGATATTTCTAAAAATTCCCAATATGATGAATTTGGTATTTTAAAACCTTATATAAGCATAATAGATAAAAATGATCCTGCACATAAATCAAGTATTTATTTATCGTCTGGACAAACAAAAACATTTATCCTTGAATATACAACAGATTCAGTAACAATAACAAGTTCAACAAAATATCCAAGTAATTATAATGTAGGCGATACTGCCGAGATAATAAATATTTTAAGAATTAAAAATCAAGCAGATTATCCAGTAGAAGATGCACAATTCAATATTCCAATTGATTATGCAGAAGACCTTGTGGCTTGTGAAGGAGAATTTTTAAATGGTTGTGACGAAGAATTTGATGAAGCCTTTGATGAAGAATCTTTAGTGGAAGGACAGTACACACTAACAATTGATTCTTTTGATGCAAACGAAGTAAAAGAAATAACCTTAACATATTTTATTCCAACAGTAGAGATAACAAAACATCAAATAGGAAAAATAACAACAAATGGAACATTACTTAGATATGATAAATTTTTAATGGAATCAATAGCACCATTTAAATTAGATACAGTAGAATATACCTTTTTAGACATTAATTCTTCAGATATTGTAGCAATTAAAGAAATATTTTTAGATGGGACTTCAACAGACTTAACACACACTGGCTCAAAAATAAGTCTAGGTTTATTTGATGTTGCTGACGAAAAAGAAATAGTAATCTGGAGCATAGACAGAGAACAACAAAAAGACAGTCTAATAAGAAAAGCACTTACTTATGGTGATGAAATAATTTTAGAAAAAGGAAAAATACTTTATTATTTGTTTGGCTTGTTTGCAGATGAAGATCAGAACGGAATACTGTTCATACACTTTGGAAAGTTAGTATTTATAAGTGTAGGATATTTAATATTGTTAATAATAATTTACTTTTTTGCAAGAAGAAAAAAAGGAGTGTTTGTTCAAAATATAATTCAAAAAGTCAAATGAATAAAGAAAAAAAGATATTATTCCTTATTTGCACAGTGATGTTCTTAGGAATAGTTAGTAGTTATGGTGTTTTAGAAAATCCAAGTTCAGACCTTTGGAATGGAAACACTTGGTCAGATTACAGATGGCTTAACATTGACGGCTCTAATGCAAATCAAAACATAGACATTGGTTCTTATGATTTTTTGACAAGTGGAGATATTTCAGCAAATTGGTTTAAAGGAAAGTTTAATTGGACAACTGATGACTGGCATTCTTTCAATGGATATAATTTGACTTTTAATGAATCAAAACTTTC
>Ga0190303_1000523_pt1 | contig 16011 bp, 14 predicted proteins | sample 48700701_MG_FD_161672 | JGI IMG/M metagenome (GOLD analysis project Ga0190303, IMG submission 161672) | Hydrothermal vent sediment bacterial communities from Southern Trench, Guaymas Basin, Mexico - 4870-07-0-1_MG | ecosystem: Environmental > Aquatic > Marine > Hydrothermal vents > Sediment ...
TAACTTTATTGTAAAAAGTTTAACTCTTTCCCGTTTAGATATTTGTATTTTTGTCATTCGATATTGTTTCGAGTTTCGAAATTCGATATTCGGATTTAAGTTTTGCAAGAACTTATCAGTCATAAAGAAATTCTTTTGCCAATTTTGCCTGTCTGCGCCTGCCTGTCGCGTTTGCGATACAGACAGGTGCAACGCACAAGCAGGCAGTCGTTGAGAATAAAGACTCTAGAAATGTATTATGGTTTATTCGATTCTAAATGAAAAAGATGCTTTCCTTCATCACGTTGTGAAAAAGCTGGGCAATGTTCCAATAGATTATTCTGAAAAATTGGACATTATCAAAAAAAACAGGAAAGAAAACGAACCAAGACTTGCCGCGGGGGTACTGCTTTTACTCTGTTACAAAAAAAATGCTGTTATTTCAACTGGTCATGACAGTAAATTTGTGTTTCAGTTAATTAAACGTTCTTCAGATGTACCGCAGGCAGGAGACATCAGTTGTCCGGGAGGAATGCTTGAACCCCTTAAAGACCACATTTTACAAACATTTATTTCTTGTGGATTCCCTCCAATTCTTAAGGGAAGAACGCGCTCCCTTGCAAAGAGAAGAGAAAGAAAAGAGTTCAAGAAGCTTACCCTGTTCCTGGCAAACGCTGTAAGGGAATCGTGGGAAGAAATAAGATTAAACCCTTTCAATTTCAGTTTCCTGGGCCCCCTTCCCTCTTATGATCTGAACCTTTTTCCAAAAACAATTTTCCCCCTCGTTGGTCTGGTAAAGGAAAAGGGCAATTTCCGCCTTAATGGAGAGGTAAATAAAATCGTAGAAATTCCTGTGGCATCTTTTTTCCGCGAAGAAAATTATGGTCTGTATTCTCTTAATTTTTTGGATAAACCGGACCGGGCAAAAAATATGGAGTGGGATTTTCCCTGCCTTATTCATCAGGATTATGATGGAAAAGAAGAAATCCTCTGGGGAGCGACATTCGGTATAATTATGTCCTTCCTGAAGATCATCTTTGACCTTGAGCTTCCCCGAACGCACACAAAAAGAATTATCAAAGGAACTCTTTATCCGGATTACCTTACGGGCAGGTAAAATTCATAAAATACCTTGACAGGCTTTCATCATCTATATAGCCTTTTCGATTTCAAATTGTTGATTAATTATTATGGAAGCACGAAAACCGAAAGGAAATAATAATGGTTACTAAAAGAGCATCTGAAATTCCCCCTTTCATTGTTATGGATGTCCTGGAAAGGGCCAACGAACTTGAAAAGGCGGGCAAAAATGTAATTCACCTGGAAGTTGGTGAGCCCGATTTCGATACACCCGAGTGTATTATGGAAGCCTGCTGTAAAGCCATTAAAGATGGAAAGACCCATTATACTCACAGTCTTGGGCTCATTGAATTAAGAGAAGCTATCTGCGAACACTATTTCACAAAGTACGGTGTGAATATCTCACCGGATCAGATAATTATTACATCAGGAACTTCACCTGCCATGTTTCTCCTCTTTTCCGCACTCCTCGAAAAAGGAGATGAAGTAATAATCTCAGACCCTCACTATGCCTGCTACCCTAACTTTATCACTTTTCTCGATGGAATTCCGGTAAATGTTAATGTTTATGAAGAGGAAGGTTTTCAGTACACCACCGGAGCGATCAAGGAAAAAATATCCGACAAGACTAAAGGAATCATGATCAACTCCCCTTCTAATCCGACGGGAAATCTTCTAAGCGCTGAAAGGATGACGGCAATTGCATCATTAGGTGTTCCCGTCATCTCAGATGAAATATACCATGGCCTTGTCTATGAAAGCGAAGAACACAGCATCCTGGAATTTACCGATAATGCCTTTGTATTCAATGGCTTTTCAAAGGCTTACGCAATGACAGGTTGGCGCCTGGGTTACTTGATCGCACCGAAGGAATACATCCGGCCGATGCAGAAAATCCAACAGAATCTCTTTATTTGCGCGAATTCTTTTGTACAGTGGGGAGGAATTGCCGCCCTTACAGAAGCTGGAGATGATGTAATCCGGATGAAAAACACCTTTAACGAAAGACGACTTTTTATTATCAGTAAACTACGGGAAATCGGGCTTGGTATCAAAGTGGAACCGACAGGCGCCTTTTATATCTTGGGAAATATAAAAAGATATTCGACCGACTCTTACAAAACAGCTTTTGATATTCTTGAAAAGGCACATGTCGGCGTTACTCCTGGAATCGATTTCGGCAAAAATTGTGAGGGATATCTCAGGTTTTCCTATGCTAATTCCATGGAAAACATTGCAGAAGGTCTTAATAGAATAGAAAAATACTTCAATGAATTATAATATAATCGAAAAAACGCCTTTCAAAACGATTGTTTTCGACTTTGATGGAACACTGGCTCAACTGAATATTGATTTTTCCAACATGCACAGGTGTGTCATCGATCTTATTGCCGGTTTTGATGTAAATCCCGGTGGTCTGGAGAACCTTTTTGTTCTTGAAATGATTGAAGCGGGAAGAAAATTAATTGCCCTTTCTCATCCTGGCCAGGAAACTGTTTTCTTAAAAAATGCGTATGAATTGATCCGCAATATCGAAATTGAAGGAGCAAAAAGAGGCAAACTCTTCGATGGCACAGAGGAAATGATGAACGAACTCAAAACACACAATATTAAAATCGGAGTGGTGACAAGAAACTGCATTGACGCGGTAAAGATTTTGTGCCCCCGCATAGAAGACTTTTGCGGCGCCGTTATTACAAGGGAAGCAACCAGAAAAGTAAAGCCCAACCCGGAACAACTAAAGATTGCCCTTAAGGAGCTCGACGCTGATCCGGCTCATACGGCCATGGTAGGTGATCATCCCATGGATATATCCACAGGAAAAGATGTCGGAACTTACACAATCGGCGTTCTTACGGGATATGCCGATGAGAACCTTCTTCGTAAAGCAGGAGCGGATATTATCCTGGATAATGCAACAAAAGTAACTGAATTAATATCAAGACAGGGATCAGAAGATTAGAGACCTTTGCAGAATGTTCAATTTTGTTCAAGTTCAAGGAAGGCGAAGATTTTAACCACAGGAATATATTGGATATTTCGAGGATTAAAATTTGAGCCTGACGCAGAAATTGGGCAAAAGGGAACGTTATGCAAAGGTCTCGATTAGAGGTTCAACGCAACACTACCGAAACTCAAAATTTGAAACTTGAAACCAGGTTATCATGTACGAAGTCACTGTGCGGAAGTCATTTTCTGCAGCCCATAAATTGAATATCGGAGGAAAGTGTGAAGAACTCCACGGCCATAACTTTACTGTAGATGTAACAATCGCTTCTGATGATTTAAATAAAGAGGGACTTGTGGTTGACTTCAGGATATTAAAGGGTTGGACAAACGAAATACTGGATGAATTTGATCATAAATTTCTCAATGAAATCCCTTTTTTTAAAGGTACAAATCCTACATCTGAAAACATTGCCAGGTTCATTTTTGACAGAATTGCGAAAAAGGCAACTGCAGAAAAACTGAGGATATCTCAAGTGACGGTATGGGAATCGAATAACGCATGTGCTACTTACAGAGGTGAGAACAATGGTTGATGTTCAAAGCCTCAAGGATAACAGAAATATAGACATTCAAAAAGTCGGCGTGAAGGGGATTAAATATCCCATCATTGTCCTCGACAAAATGAATGGCACACAGTACGTAAATGCAACGGTAAACATGTACGTAAACCTTCCTCATCAATTCAAGGGAACTCATATGAGCCGATTTATTGAGATATTAAACGATCACAGGGGTCAAATCAACATCAGAAATTTCCGGCAGATTCTCGAAAAAATGAGAGATAAACTTGATGCCGAATCGGCGCACATAGAAATAGAGTTCCCCTACTTCATCGAAAAACAGGCTCCGGTTTCCGGAGCGAAAAGTCTGATGGAATATTCTTGCAGTTTCTGCGGGGAAAACAACGGAAGAAAAAATGACTTTCTTGTCGGGATAACCGTCCCTGTTACCACTGTATGTCCCTGTTCCAAGGAAATCAGCGACACGGGCGCTCATAATCAGAGGAGCATCGTGAATCTGAAGCTGAGATTTCAGAAATTCTTCTGGATAGAAGACGTGATTAAGCTGGTAGAAAAGTCGGCAAGCGGTGAAGTTTACTCTCTTTTAAAGAGGCCGGATGAAAAGTATGTCACTGAAAAGGCATTTGCAAAACCGATGTTCGTCGAAGATGTGGTAAGAAACATCGCGGAAAAACTAAACGCCATAAACAATTTTACCTGGTACAGCGTAGAAGCGGAAAATATCGAGAGTATCCACAACCACAGCGCTTACGCTTGTATTAAAAAGACAGGGTAAGGGCCAGAGGTCAAAGGAAAAAGGTTCAAGGTGGAAACAATTTTGAATTCTTAATTTTGAATTTTGAATTTAGGGCAAAGGATTAATGGATTAGTGGATAATCCTCTCCTGGCCTTTAGGTCTCATCGCTTATTGCTCAGCCCTTTGCGAATTTGCTATTACATCCTTCTCGAACGAAGAATCGATATCAGCAGCCATATTCCAAAAATACCGGCAATGCTGAACCCTACAAGACCCAGCATGGGAAAACCGAAAATGAAGGGTCCTAAATCTGATCTGATGATGAGGGATGATCCAATGACAAGTGAAGCAACTACTAACGCGAAGGCTACCCTGTTTGATGATCTGTCCATTTCAAATACCAGATTTTCAAGCCCCCTGTGTTCAAATTCAATTTTGATCTTACCCTGCTTTATCTGTTTAGTTATATCGCGTAATTCTCCGGGAATTTCCTTGATAAGCTGAACCAGATCACCCCCTGAGTCGAGAAAATCACCAATTATCCGTTTAGGAGAAAGACGCTTCAATTTGAGACGCTTAATATAAGGCGTGGCCTTTTCTGTCATGTCAAAATCGGGGTCCAATACCAGGCCCAGCCCTTCCACCTGAGTTAAGGCCTTAACCATGAGAAACATGTCCGGCGGGAGCCGTAGCTGATGATGCGTGATCAATTCGAGTATTTGATAAAGAATATCTTCTATACGCAATTCCTTGAGAGACTTGTAAAGATATGACTCAACAAAGTCATCTATGTCCTTCTCGAGAGCACGGCGATCCGGTTCTTTATCCCACTCCACAACTCTCAACAATGCATCGACAATTTTTGACTCATCCCGGCTGACATATGCATACACAATGTCGGCAAAATCCTCCCTTGCGCGACGATCTACACGTCCCATCATGCCGAAATCAAGATAACAGACAACATTGCCGGGCAGGATAAAGATATTCCCCGGATGAGGATCTCCATGAAAAAATCCGTATTCAAATACCTGTTCGAGTATTAAATCAGCGCCGCGAGAGGCTATTATCTTTCTATCAAAACCTCCCTTATCTAATTTGCCGATTTCAGATGCCTTAATGCCATCTATATACTCCATTGTAAGTATCCGCCTGGTTGATGCCTCACCGAAAATACAGGGGACATAAACGGACGAATTGCCCGTGAACTGCCGGGCGAAACGTTCTGCGTTAGAAGCTTCAATGGTATAATTTATTTCTCTTCCAAGAGAACGCGAAAATTCTTCAACTATTCTGGTGGGCTTATGTACACCCCACTCTTCCACATGCTTTTCTATCAGAATGGCCAAATGGAGCATAATTTCCAGATCTACCTCGATCGTCGCATGTATACCCGGACGTTGCACCTTAACGATGACATCTTCTCCACTTTTAAGCCGTCCCCGATGAACCTGGCCGATAGAAGCAGCCGCCAGGGGGGTTTCGTTAAACTCTTTATACATATCCTCCAATGGAGTTTGTAACTCAGCCTCAACAATCTCTTTCACCTGGGCAAACGGAAATGAGGGCACGTTGTCCTGAAGTTTTGACAATTCCTGTATGAACTCCACAGGAACAAGATCCGGTCTGGAGGAAAGTATCTGACCCAGCTTCACAAAAGTGGGGCCCAGCTCCTCAAGGGCCATACGCACTCGCTCAGTCCTTGTCAGCTTTTCTACATTCTCACGGCGCTTTCTCGAAACCATCTGCATCCCGATTTCGATATACTGCCCCACATTGAGCTGATCAATAAGATCACCAAACCCGTATTTAAACAAAATGGAGAGTATCTGCCTGTAACGGTTAATGTGCCGATACGTACGGGAAATAAACCCGATCTTTCTTACAAACATCGATTATTCCTTACTTTTCTGAGATTTTTCCATCCGTTTAATCTTTTCTTTCAGTTCTGCGAACTCCTTTCTCGTAGGAATGTTCAGCTTTTTCAAAGTATCGGTTACGGTCTTCTCCACCTTCTCCGTTAATCCTTTCGTTATCTCTTTCGACTTCTTCATAAGGTCATCAACGGCCTCTTTTCCTTCTTTTTCAGACATTTCACCCTTTTCAATCAACTCATTGATGGTCTGTTCCACCTTCTCCCTTGTCAATGTCGCCAATCCCATGCCGATCAACATACTTTTTTTAACAAAGTCCATCGTTCCTACCTCCTTTTATTATTGATGTTTTTTCTAATTTAGCTATTTTATCATGAATTGTCCACATTTTAATCCGCAGATTTCACAAATTATAATCTTTATCCACAACAACTGCCTGCCTGTGCGTTGCCTGTCTGCGCCTGCCTGTGCCGCCTGCAGGGCAGACAGGCGCTTTTCTCCCAGATGTTGGTGCCAGGTAATGAACAAACGAGGTACAAGGATAAAGGAACACCTTGAACCTTGAACCTTGTACCTTGTACCTCTCGCCTTAGCGCCTTTGCGTGAGATCAATGTTTCCCGGTATCTTTCCCACAGCCCTTTCCAGTTCTGCTTCTGAAATCATATAACCATACAGCGCGCCGTAATAATTCGTCTCTGCCTGTGAAAGGAACGTTCTGGCATCCAGCACCTCCGTAGAAGTCGTCATCTGCTGCTGATACCGCAGATTTGTTATACGGTAGTTCTCCTTTGCCTGTCCGAGGGACTCCTCAGCCGTCTTAATATTTCTCTTTGAAACCTGCAAATTCAAAAATGCATTTTTTACCTCAAGCCTTATCGCGTCTTCGGCGCCCTTCAGTTTTTGTATGAGGGCTTTTTTATCATGCATATATCTCTTCACTTCCGCCCTTGTTTTTCCCCATTCAAAAAACTTCCATTTTGCCTGCACTGTAGCGCTTGCATTGTAGCTGTTCCCGTAATCATTATTATCTGCAGCAGGATTATCACCTGTCTGTTCATATTTACCAACCACGGCTATCTCAGGATAATACGAACTTTTTGCAAGCCTGACAGCATTATCCGCGTTTTCCAGCGCAATATGCAGCGCCGTTAATTCAGGCCTCTCCCGCATGGCCTGGTCCATAAGATTTTCAAGATTATAAGACGATGTAACTATATGAAGAACATCATTAACTTTTGTTTCTTTATTAATATCAATTGCGAGAAGCCTGTTCAAAGAAGCTACAGCCATCTCAACGTTATTCTCCGACTTTACCTCATCTTGAACCGCATTGGCCAAGGCCACCTTCGATTTTAAAAGATCGTTATATGGTATTATTCCCTGTTCATAGAATTCTTCAGCGTCTTTCTCATGCGACTCAAGATTTTTGACCGCCTCATCCGCCACATTAAAAATCTTTTTTGCCAGGAGAATATTGAAGTAGGCAATCTTTACCTGTCTAATCACATCCAGAATCGCCCGCTTTTTTTCCATTTCCTTTAAATCTACTCCAAGCTTTGCCATCTTATGTCTCGTCGACAGGGCAAAACCGGTAAAAATGGGCTGAACCAGACTGACATCCCAGTGATAATTATCCTTATTGCCGATAGTAATTTCACTGCCGCCAAAAATCGCATAAGGTTTTTCCTTGAGGTTTGTATAGGAATAAGAAGCGGAAGCTTTTGGAAAAAAATCCGATTTTGCGCTTTTTTCCTCTTCTGCGGCTGCTTTTTGGTTCTCTATAGCCTCCCCGATGAGTGTATTATTGGCGATAGCCATGCCAACCGCTTGATCCAAGGTCAAGGTGAGATTTTTTTGTGATGTTTCTTCACCTGCAAGCGCAACAAATGGTAAAATAAGTAAAAAAACCATTATACTTAAGACAATTTTCATAAATTTATTCATGGACACATTCTCCTCACGCAACTTTGATGCATTCGTAAAAAGCTCCGCTATGCCGTTTTACGGCATAGCAGGGCTTTCAAGTAACTCGTTTGGGTGAATTTAATATAACTTGTTGATTTCACTGGACACTATCCATATACACGGCCTGTTCGGGAAACAGGCCCTACAATATGTAGGGGCCGATGCCCCCATCGGCCTTAAACATGCTTTGTAAAAGTTACTTTCCATTATAATGCCGCTAAACGGCATAATGGAGCTTTTTACGAATGCATCAATATTTACTCTCCTATCGCTTTGTCGAAGCTGATCTTGAATTAATAATGATTGGCCCACATAAAAATTACTATAGAGATGTAAAAAGCTATCTTAAAGGTAAAACTACTCAGGTAGGCACAGAGCGGCAAAAGCATGGAGAGGAAGTGTGAAAAGCAGGCGGATTCTTTCTCTCTTGCCCGAAGAGAGCTCCAAATAAAACAGCGGGCGTGAAACGGCAAATTTCATACCCGCTGCGCAGAAGAATATTACAAGATCAAACGTAACTACTCAGGTTCAAAGGCACAAAGGCATAAAGCTTATTTGCTTTGCTGTTATTATATTATAACAAAATGCAAAAATATCTGTCAAATGATACGCCTGACGGCTTGACGGTTCGACTGAGCTCGCCGAAGTCTGAGCTCACGCCGAAGTCTCGCCGAAGAGCACAGGCGGCGCCTGTTGTTATTTTTTTTACTCTTTGTGCCTCTGTCTTCGGCGAGCCTGCGACGAGCTCAGTCGAATCGCTCAGTCGAACCGTGCCTTTGCCGCTCTGTGCCTACCTAAGTAGTTACGATCAAACAATATTGCTGCTCATACCTCTAAGGGGTATAACCGCCTTGCAAGCCGCATTCACGATAGGATACATTATAGGAGATGCCGTAAGCGCGGGATGAGTCCCCATCTGGAACATTACCATATCATTTGCCGTCATATTGTGCATTATACAGGCGCTGAGCACATTTGTCATTTCACCCACAGATTTGCCACCCGAAATGGATCCGCCAAGTATTATGCCGGTATCCTTAGCAAAAATGAGCTTTACCTTCGTCTTAGCGGACATAGGCATGCCACCTGGGTGTGTGTCGGGAGCCTCTGCTGTTGTGACCACAACAGACATCCCGGTTTGCTTCACGATCCTCTCGGTAAGGCCCGCTACACCAAATGCCCTGCCGTTGATAACGGTGGAAAATACGCTGATGGTTCCAACAGTTCTGTGTGTTGGAGAGTAAAGATTGGCGCCCGCAATGCGCGCTTCTGCGGTGGCAATTGATGCAAGCATTACCCCGACCGGCCTGCCGTCAAAGAAAGACACCTTTTCAGCACAGTCGCCACAGGCAAAAATATCGGGATCAGAAAGGGTCCTCATATGACGGTCAACTTTGATCATATTCCTGAATCCCAGCTCTAACCCTGTTTTTTTTGCCAGATCGGTATGGGGAACAGCGCCAATGCCTAAAATTACCAAATCGGCCTTAAGTTCTTTGCCGCTTGCCAGCTTCACTCCTGTAACTGCTTCATCGCCGAGCAGGGCTTCAACCCTTTCATTTACCATAATGTTTACTCCGGTCTCTTGCAATCGGGCCTGGGCCTCATCACAATACTCATCATCCATGGCCATCTGCAGGCAGTGCGGCAGCATTTCCACAATAGTTATGTTGGCGTCTCTGCCCTTTTTGCACTCATCGGCAAACTCCATACCGATAAATCCGCCGCCGATAATGACAATATCTCTGGCTTCGTTGACTTTTTCTAACAAGATCCCTAAATAATCGAACTCCTTTCTAACGGGGAAGACGTTTTTCTTATCGACACCGGGAATGGGTGGTATCATCGGTCCCGATCCTGTTGCGAAGACCAGTTTTTCATACCGGATCGTTTCTCCATCTGCGAGTGTGACAATCTTGCTCTCCCGATTAACATCCACGGCTTCACCCTTTATCAGATCTAATCCGCTGTTTTCTAAAAGTCCGTCGGGGATAACGTTATTTTCCGGGCTGCCCACTGTTCCATATATATATGGGATCCCGCACGGAATAAGAACGGTGCCTTCCTTCCTGATCAGGGTTACTTTTTTATCGGGATAATGCCTCTTGCAACTAATACCAGCCGAAATACCTGCCATACCTCCCAGTATCGCTACATCCGTTTCTATCATGTTATTTTCCTCCTTGCGTTATTTTTTATAATGTCGCTTCAACCTTTTTCAATTTTGATGCGTCTGTAAAAAGTCACGGAAAAACTCTTTTGTCATTCTGAGCGATAGCGAAGAATCTGATATCATTGAGATTCTTCGTCGCTCCGCTCCTCAGAATGACACTACGTGGACTTTTTACAAATGTATCAATTTTGGTTATTTGCAAAAGCAGCCTATTTACGATTCAATGCCTGCTCCACAAAATTGTTCAATCTTTCCTTACTACCTGTCCATGACCTTGTGTTATCGAGTAAAAATTCCGACATTTTATTCACCATACAGCTCGAACAAAGGTGAATCATTTTCAAGCTTGTGATTTGCCGCACAATGAACAATTTCTCCGAGGTTTGGCCGCACAAAAAACATCTGCCAGGTATATCTTCCTCATGTAATTCGTAGTAATCTTCATCACAGCATTTCATAAATGGACACCCTGAGCTGGAAAAACCACAAATTTCACAACTAAAATCAAGGGTACTCTATTTGGGAAATTTTAACACAAAGGTTGTGCCTTTCCCCACTTGCGACGAAACTTCTATCTTTCCGCCGTGAGCTTCCATGATCTTCCTGCAAAAATTAAGCCCCAGCCCAGAGCCCTTTTGCTCTTCTCCTTCTCTCTTCACACTGTAAAACGGTTCAAAAATAAAAGGCAACTTTTCCTTGGGAATACCCATTCCTGTATCCGATATGCTTATACTAACATAGTATTCATCATGCCCGGCACGTATAGATACTTTGCCACCGCTTGGTGTATATTTTGCGGCATTGCCCATGATATTCGTAAGAACCCTCATCAGACTTTCCCCGTCTCCGGTTACTTCCGGTATATCATCCGAAACATCCGTCTCTATTGAAAGCTCTCTTATATGATAAAGTGGAGCAATTTCTTCTACACTTCGCGTAATGATGCCGGAAATATCAACAGGGTTTTTCTCCGGTTCGAAAATACCGCTCTCTATATGGCTTATATCCAACCAGTGTTCAACGAGAGCTTTCAGGCCTTGAATACGTTTATTACACCGTTCGATAATATCATTGGCATTTTTATCCAGGCAACGACCCGCTACCGCCCTGAGGGCCTCTAAATATTGTTCAATAACCAAAAGGGGTGAACGCATCTCGTGGCTCACAAAGGTGATAAAATTCTTTTCCATCTGCTCTTTTTCATCCCTCAACATCCTCGTTTCCATCTTGAGGTTGCGGTGTTCAAAAGCACGCTTGGCTACAGCCCTTAACTGGTCGGGGGTGAAGGGTTTAGGAAGGTAGTCATACGCCCCTTTCTTCATAGATTCTACTGCGGAGACTATTGATGCGTAACCGGTGATTACAATCGAGACAATGTCGGGTATATCCCTTGAAAGGATATCTATGATTTCCATGCCCGACATGGAAGGCATCTTCAGATCAACAAAGGCTATCTCAGGCTTGCTTTCCCTGGCAATCCTGATGCCCTCCTTGCCGTTTTCCGCTGTGAGCACAGCATGCCCGGATTTTTCCAGGGCCTGTTTGCACCCATCTCGTATGGATTCTTCATCATCGATTATTAAAATGAGTCCCTTATCGGTATTTACTGCCATATACTATTATCCCAGCAGTCGCTTGACATGTTTGAGAAGATCATCGGCCTTGACAGGCTTGTTCAGCACCAGGTCTACCCTTGGAGATTCCTCTGAGGGTTCAAATGACTGGTAGGGTCCCTGAAGATCAACTCCACTCAGCATGATCAATGGCATGTCTTTCCCTGCTTCTATGGAACGGATCTTTGATACCACAGTGAATCCCTCACCCCATGTCTCCATCATCATATCCGTAATGGTAAGGTCAGGGGAAACCGATTTCACCATTTCCACACCGCTCTTCCCATCTTCTGCCAGAAAGACCTCGTATCCGCCACTCTCAAGTATAATTTTGGTTGCCATTAAAAAATCCCTGTCATCATCTATCAGGAGTATCTTTTTCCTTGCAGTCATAATAGTTCACCCCCTTAACTTGTTCTGCAATCAGTTACTGCAAAGCAAATGCCAAAATATAATGTGTTGATTTATTTGGGAGAATTTGAATGACTAAAAAGAAGTGACCATTTGAGAGGGGCAAAACTCCCCATACGCGGGGAAGATAACCCCGGATCCATGACTTCCAACCCAAGAATCCAAAGCAGGCACGGGCGTGTCCCTGCCTGCTCCGCGAGCAGCGCGGCAGGCTGACACGCACAGACAGGCACGGAATACAAAACAATATCAAATAACAGTTTTAACATGTTGTCTTGTGGACCGAAACAGTTCTTAATGTTTTGAACATTATGTATTCGGATTTGTTTCGAATTTCGATATTCGAGTTTCGAATTTATTTTTTGCCAGAAAAAACATGTATTTTACAACTAAGGGACTGAAAATAAATAAGTCATTGGAATTAGCGCTCTGATTTAGGTTAGTTTTGGTCGATCCGATTGAACAAAAACACAGAACTAGCAAAGCTAATTTGAGGATTTTGCGAATGAGGAGCGGCTAAAGATGGCCTGAAGCAGAGATGCGAAAACGATGAGTTATTAATTTTCAGTCCCTAAGCACCAAATTGTTCCATCCTTATACCATAGTTGCGTATCTTCATCCTCAGGGTTTTTCTATCAATGCCGAGGAATTTTGCCGTCTTGCCGATCTGGAAGTTGAAGTGCCGTAAGACTTTCTCTATGTGATCTTTCTCAACATCGACCAGGGTCATCTTACCTGAAAGAGAATCCACTACCGGAATCCTTGCTCCTCCGTTCTGCCCGTAGTAAAGAATGTCGGACAGATTGACAACGTCATTTTCGCAAAGTACACATAAACGTTCCATGGTATTTTTCAGTTCTCTGACATTGCCGGGCCAGCTGTACGAGGTTAGCGATTTCTTTGCCTCTTCCGAGAGGCGTTGCACCTTGCTATTGTGTCTCTTTTTATATATATCAAAATAATGCCGGGCAATAGGCAGTATGTCGGATTTGTGTTCCCTCAATGGTTCTATATCTATGGGTACCACTGAAATCCTGTAAAACAAGTCTTCTCTGAATTTACCAGATTCCACTTCTGCCCGGATATCCTTATTTGTTGCAACTATAAGTCTAACGTCCACTTTTTCAGGTGATGAACTGCCAACCCGCGGGACCTCCTGTTCCTGGATTACCCTTAACAGCTTGGCCTGGATGTTAAGACTGATATTGGAAATCTCGTCAAGGAACAAGGTCCCCTTGTCTGCCATCTGGAAACGTCCCTCGCGTGATTCTGTGGCTCCGCTGAACGCACCTTTGACATGACCGAAAAGTTCGCTTTCCATCAGGTTCTCAACCAATGAAGAGCAGTCAACGGGGATAAATGGTTTGTTACTCCTCTTGCTGAGGCCGTGTATGATACGCGCGACAAGTTCTTTTCCTGTGCCACTCTCTCCCGTAATAAGTACTGTGCTGTCTGTTTGTGCTATCCGCCGAATAGTTTCCTTAAGTTCTTTCATGTAATCGCTGTTGCCGATCAACACGGAAAGAGTTCCTGCTATATCCCGCATATCATACCTGACCAGGGCATCCTCCACCGCTTTTTTAAGCTCCTTTGCGCTGAAAGGTTTTGTCAAAAAATTATGGGCGCCGTATCTCATGGCTTCAACAGCCATTTCAATGGTCCCGTACCCTGTAATAATTATGACCCGCGCAGATATGGAACTCTTATATTTGAGCTTTCTCAGTATATCCAGGCCTCCCATCCCGGGCATCCGTATATCAAGCAGAACGAGGTCATAAATATCTTTGAGCGCCATTTCAAGGCCATAGAGCGCGTCTCCTGTACTTTCAACCCGATAGCCCATACGGGAAAGGGTTTGACGACAGGCATCCCGTATCGACTCTTCATCGTCTATAATAAGAATTTTTACTGTTTCCTTAAACAATACTTGATCCCTCTTTCTTTTCCCTGTCAGCATCTCTGTCCATTTCCGTGTCTGCAGGCAGGAAAATGTTAAAGGTTGTTCCTTTACCGGGTTCGCTTTCCACATCGATGAAACCGTTATGTCTTTGGATTATCCCATATGCGATGGGCAATCCAAGACCGGTTCCCTGTCCGGGTTCTTTTGTTGTAAAAAAGGGTTCAAAAACATGTGGCAGATAAGCCTTGTCTATCCCCTTGCCCGTGTCTGATATGGTTATTTTTACTGTCTTGGTACTGGCCAATAGACATATTCTTTCTGTTTCTGTTTGCGCCTCTTCCTCTGTCCTATCCGAAAGCCAGTCGAGCAACTTCGTTGTTATTGTGAGTCTGCCCCTCCCCTCCATGGCATCAGCAGCATTTATAAAGAGATTCAAAAAAACCTGTTCCAATCTTGACCTGTCCCCTTTTATGTCAGGGAGGTCATCTGCAAGCTGTGTGTTTATCTCTATTCCAAGAAACATGGATTGGTCCTTTACCAGATTCAGCGATGTAAGGATGACATTGTTTATTTGAAAGGGCAGCATTTCACTGGAAGGAGTTCTGGCAAAATCTAAAAGATTCTGTACGATTTCTTTACACCTGTTAGTTTGATATATGATCTTTTCCACATTTTCCCGTCCTGCCGGATTATCTTCGGGAAACTCCTCAAGCAGAAGACTGCTGTACAGAAGAATCCCCCCTAACGGATTATTTATCTCATGAGCCACCCCCGCTGCCATCTGCCCCAGAGAGACCAGCCTTTCTGTCCTTGTGAGTTGCTGAAATGCTTCCTGCAGCCTGTTATCACGGTCCTTTAACGATTTCACCATGTTATTGAATGCCTCGTCCAGTATGTCAAACTCTGAAGATTTGTCACGTGGCAGTTGGTGATCGAGATTGCCGGATGCGATGACCTCGGTAGCGTGTTTCAGAATGCGTATCTTTTTTATGATGCTGTGACCCAGGGAAAAGGAAATGACAAAAGCTATTACCATACCAAGGCCTGTTACCCCCAGGAATGTCCAGATGGTCAACAGCTTCATGTCCCTGTATTTCGCTTCCAATATCCCTGTGTAAAGCATCCCTATTATATTTTTATTAATATCATATATGGGAGTGTAGGAACTGATGTACCAATTGTTTACAACAAATGCCCTTCCTGTCCAGTCTCTGCCCTGTTCAATAACTTTTTTATACACTTCCCTGGATACAATGGTCCCAATTGCCCTCTTGTAATCTTTTGTCATCACATTGGTGGCTATGCGCACCCCCCCCTGGAATATGGTAGCAAAACCCATATCGCGATCTTTATACTTTTCATCAAGGTATACAGTCGCTTTTACTTTATCCACAATGGCATAATTCCTGTTCAGCAGGATACCCCCAACCAGTGCCCCCAAAAAATTTTTTTCCCTGTCAACAATAGGACAGGCTACTTCCAATACCATGCCCTCTGAGAGATGACTTTCCTTAACCTCAATAGACTGTGGAGTCTTTATGATAGCCATCTCAATCCGTGAAGAAAGCTCCGGATTTTCCCTCTCAATGAGCCTGATGGGCATGAGTTCAGTGGCCGACTGAAGCGTTTTTTCTTCAAGACATTTCCTTACAACAGGATCCAGTAGGATGTTGTCTCCGCTGACCCCAGGATTAAATGCCCTGTACAGCACTGTGCCGTCGGCATCCACTAAAGAAAGCATATCGATA
>Ga0190303_1000524_pt1:0-2500 | contig 15976 bp, 10 predicted proteins | sample 48700701_MG_FD_161672 | JGI IMG/M metagenome (GOLD analysis project Ga0190303, IMG submission 161672) | Hydrothermal vent sediment bacterial communities from Southern Trench, Guaymas Basin, Mexico - 4870-07-0-1_MG | ecosystem: Environmental > Aquatic > Marine > Hydrothermal vents >...
ATCCTTCCTGAATGAGGTAGGGTTCATATACATCTTCAATTGTTGTCTTCTCCTCGCCAATTGTTGAAGAAAGACTGTCAATGCCTACAGGTCCCCCATCAAATTTATCAATCATGGTCAACAATATTGTTCGATCCATATGATCAAAACCTTTATAATCTACTTCGAACATTTCAAGGGCACGAATGGCTATTTTTTTATTAATCAGCCCATCTGCCTTTACCTGGGCATAATCCCTCACCCGTCTCAGAAGTCGATTGGCTATCCGCGGCGTGCCACGCGAACGATGAGCTAATTCTGTTGCTCCATCATTATCGAGATTGATAGATAATATCTTCGACGATCTTCTGAGAATAACTGAGAGTTCTTCAGGGGTGTAAAAATCGAACCGAAAGCTCATACCGAATCGATCTAACAAGGGTGAAGTCAATAGCCCGGCCCTTGTCGTCGCGCCAATTAATGTAAATCTAGGAATCTCGAGTTTCATGGAACGGGCAGATGGTCCCTGACCAATGATAATATCTATATGATAGTCCTCCATGGCAGGATATAATATTTCCTCGACAACATGAGAAAGCCTGTGGATTTCATCAATAAAGAGAACGTCATGCTCATGCAGATTGGTGAGAATTGCAGCCAAATCACCAGGTCGTTCAATCACCGGGCCTGATGTTACTTTGATATCGACGCCCATTTCCCTTGCAATAATGTATGCAAGAGTGGTTTTACCGAGACCAGGAGGACCATAAAGAAGAACATGATCAAGCGCTTCGCTTCTCCCTTTTGCTGCTTCGATAAATATAGAGAGATTTTTTTTAATCTTCTCCTGTCCGATATATTCTTCAAGCTTTCTGGGACGAAGAGAAAATTCGAACCCCGTTTCTTCGTCAACACATGCAGGACTTATGACGGAATCTTTCATATCCATGTCCCTCTTGCCTATAGCAACTTCATATGCAGCAACATCTTTGCGTAAAGACAAATGTCGTAATTACTCAGGTTGACAGGTTCAAGGTTCACAGTCTTCGGCGAGCCTGCGACGAGCTCAGTCTTCGGTGAGACTTCGGCGTGAGCTCAGTCAAACGCTCAGTCGAGCCATCGAACCGTTGATGGTTAAAAGAGTCCCAATAAATGAGGGGAGGTTTTAACCTCCCGGCAGGGGACCACTAAAGTCACCCCTACCCGTGTTTATTGAGATATTACCCGTTTCTCTTCATTCAACTGTTGAACCTTGAACTACTGAACTGCGAACCTGAGTAGTTACATTTTTGCTTTGACATTTGTCATTTAATTATCATCCTGCCAGCATCTTGAGTGACGTCTTCAATAAAACATCCAATGTAACCGGCTCTGAAAGTTCACTAATAATCTTATCGACAGCACTCCCGGCTTTATTACTTTTATAACCCAGATTAATCAGAGCAGAGAGAGCATCCTCCCTCACCTGTTCATTCTCGTCCACTTCATCATCAATCCGTGATATCTCATCTTCCGGACTGATTTTTATTACTTTATCTTTAAGCTCGAGTATCATTCTCCCAGCCATTTTTTTCCCGACACCAGGTATGCCTGTCAACCGATCCAGGCTCCCTTTGGAAACAGCCCTTATTAACTCTTCGGCAGAGATACCCGAAAGGATATTCATGGCCAGCCGTGGACCTATTCCTGTAACAGAAATCATCAACTGGAAAATATCCTTTTCTTTATCAGTATTAAATCCAAAAAGACTGATTGCGTCCTGTTTGACGTAGGTATGGATGCTCAGAGTAACAGGCCGATTGGTTTCAGGAAGTTCATAAAAAGTAGTTAAAGGAATAAATATGCGGTATCCTATTCCATGAGCATCCACGATGACGTGGTTGACGGATTTATAAATTAATGTACCGTTTATACGAGCAATCATTCAAATAGACAATGTCTTTAAAAAGTTTATATGACAGATGGCAACGGCAAGAGCATCCGAGGTATCTACAGATGGTATTTCATTAAGATTCAAAATCGCCTTAACCATTTTCTGGACCTGGCTCTTTTCAGCTCTCCCATATCCTACAACAGCTTTTTTAACTTCAAGCGGAGTATATTCAAAAATTGGAATACTGTTATGCGATGCCGCCAGAATTATAACTCCTCTCACATGCCCCAATTTTATAAGACTTTTCACGTTTTTACCATAAAAGATGTCTTCCAGTGCAACGGCATCAGGTGTGAAAACCCCCATAATCTCGATTAAATTATCATATATCTTTTTTAACCGAGCAGATAAAGGTTCATTACCTTTTGCTGTTATCTCACCGTCAGTGACACTTATGATTCCCTGCCTTTTTTTTTCGATCACACCGTATCCGGTAATTCTAGATCCCGGATCTATACCTAGAACAATCAATTTCGTATCCCTGACTATAATCTGTTACATTGACTGGCTCAATTTTTCCATAATTGCATCTGGTATATCAAAATTGGCATAAACATGCTGTACATCATCATTGTCTTCCATTTGTTC
>Ga0190303_1000524_pt1:10000-15976 | contig 15976 bp, 10 predicted proteins | sample 48700701_MG_FD_161672 | JGI IMG/M metagenome (GOLD analysis project Ga0190303, IMG submission 161672) | Hydrothermal vent sediment bacterial communities from Southern Trench, Guaymas Basin, Mexico - 4870-07-0-1_MG | ecosystem: Environmental > Aquatic > Marine > Hydrothermal vents >...
TTACCATGTCTTTGCATGTGAGCGAGAGCCATTATGGGAACAAGACTACCTATATGAAGACTTGCAGCGGTAGGATCAAAACCGATATAACATGTAATTCGTTCCCTCATAAAAAGGTCTTGAATATTTTGATCATCTGTGACCTGTTCAATAAAACCCCTTTCAAGCAATGTATCATACGCATTCTTCACACCAAATACCTCCACAAACGCGGCACACACAAGTAATCAGTGATTCCATTTATGACTCTGTTGATTTAAGGTCTTTTCGCCCAATCTCTGCGTTATGCTCAAAAAATAATCCTCGGAATATCAACTATTGCGGTCTTCGGCGAGCCTTCGGCGTGAGCTCAGTCGAACCGTCAAACGCTCAGTCGAACCGTTATTTTTTCGCATGCCCTGTCTGCGTGCCTGCCTGTGCGTGTCCGCACGCAGACAGGCAACGCACAGGCAGGCTTGATCTTGAACGAAAATCCTCATAAATCAACAGAGTCATTTATTCACTTCTAGATTCAATCTTTCGATACTGAAACTTTTTCCAGTTTCATCGTCAATGTTTACGATAACACCCTGAAGCCATACATCGTGCTTTGCCACATCATATCTCGCAGGCATCAGAGTTAAAAACTTTTTAATGATTACATCTTTTTTCATTCCTATAACGGAGTCAAAAGCGCCTGTCATTCCCACATCGGTAATATATGCAGTGCCTTGTGGTAAAATTCTCTCATCTGCTGTTTGCACGTGTGTATGAGTCCCCAAAACAGCACTAACTTTCCCATCCAAAAACCAGCCAAGTGCCTGTTTTTCCGACGTGGCTTCAGCATGCATATCTACAATAATTACGTTAGTTTCATCCTTTAATTTACGTATCTCCCTCTCCGCCACCCTAAATGGACAATCAAGGGGATTCATAAAAACCCTTCCCATTAAATTCAAAACCCCAATGGGCTTCCCCGAAATACTTCTCGCAACGACACTTCCCCACCCGGGGGATCCCTCCGGATAATTAGCAGGCCTTAGAAGAGTTTCATAATCCTCAATAAAATCCGCTGTTTCTTTCCTGTTCCATATATGATTACCCGAAGTTAACACACTTATTTTATTTCTATAGAGCTCATCCACTATTCCTCTCGTTACTCCAAAACCGCCAGCCGCATTCTCACAGTTGGCAATAACCATATCTATTTTATGCTCACTTACTATAGCGGGAATAAGATTATTTACAACTCTTCTGCCCGGGCTACCTATTATGTCTCCGATAAAAAGGACTTTCACTTATTTCAGTATTCCTATTTTGTGTCTAAACAACAATTGTTAATTTTCGTTTATGTGCTATTTTGCAAAGTCGGATACTCTCATTTCCCTTATGACGGTAACCTTTATATGACCAGGATACGTTAATTCAGACTCAATTTTTTTTACAATATCCCTGCAAAGCATCACAGCATCCGCATCTGATATCTTTTCGTTTTTCACAAGTATGCGTATTTCTCTGCCAGCTTGAATGGCATAACATTTATCAACACCACTGAATGAATTGGCTATATTTTCCAGCTCGTTCAAACGTTTTACATATGTTTCCAGCATTTCTCTCCGGGCGCCCGGCCTTGCCGCAGAAAGCGTATCCGCCGCCTGTACAAGAACACCAAGTAATGTGTTATTATGACTATCATCATGGTGTGTGGCTATTGCCTGGACTATATTCTCCGGCTCTCCAAATTTCTTGGCATAATCGGCCCCAATGGCGGCATGGGAACCCTCAACTTCATGATCGACGGCTTTTCCTATGTCATGAAGTAGTCCCGCCCTCTTCGCTTCTTTTACATTCAACCCTAATTCGGCAGCCATCATGCCCATCAGATGAGCAACTTCTATCGAATGTTCCAGAACATTTTGTGAAAAGCTTGTCCTGAATTTAAGCTTTCCAAGAAGATACAGTAACTCGGGATGAATGTCATGCACACCAACGTCGAATGATACCCTTTCTCCTGTTTCACGAATTACTGTTTCTACTTCCATCTTAACCCTTTTGACAACATCCTCAATCCTTCCCGGATGGATTCTGCCGTCACTTATCAATTTTTCCAGCGATAATTTTGCTATTTCACGTCGCACAGGATCAAAGCTTGAAAGAACCACTGCTTCAGGAGTATCATCTATAATCAAATCCGTTCCAGTGGCAGCCTCTATAGCTCTGACATTCCTGCCCTCCCTGCCAATAATTCTGCCTTTCATTTCATCTGACGGCAGATTTACAACAGAAACAGTGTTCTCAACAACAAAATCACCCGCATAGCGCTGCATTGCATATGCGATAATCTCGCGAGATTTTTTCTCAGATGCCCTTTTTGCCTCTTCTTCTATATTTCTTATCATTATAGCCGCTTCGTGCTTTGCTTCATCTCTCATCAAGCGAACAAGATATTTTTTCGCCTCCTCAGATGAAATCCCTGCGATTCGTTCCAGCCTCACTTTTTGTTCTTTAATAATTTCTCTTAACTCAACATGCTTTTCATCTAACTGGGATTCCTTGTTGATGAGAGATTTCTCTCTTTTTTCTATGTTAGTTTCTTTTTGAACGAGCAAGTCCATTCTTTTATCCAGATTCTCTTCTTTTAAACGAAGTCTTTTTTCTGAATTGTCAAATTCTGCTCTTTTCTCTTTCGTCTCCTTTTCTAATTCAGCTTTTGTTTTTAGAAGGTTATCTTTGGATTGTAAAATGGCTTCTTTTTTTATAGTATCAGCTTCCTTTTTTGCCTCATCTACAATTCTTGCTGACAAGTTTTCCGACGATTCTAAAATCTTGCGAGAGATTCTTTTCCTCAGAAAATACCCCAGCACCATCCCTATCGCAATAGCCCCCAGCGCTATGATTATAACTAATGTATGATTTATCAAAATCTTATCACCTCCTCATAGCTGTCATACTAAGACAACATCATTTCCCTAACCCAGATAAACTGGAAATTCGAAATTCGAAGCACGTTCGACGGTTCGACTGAGCTCGCCGAAGGCTGAGCGTTCGACTGAGCTTACGCCGAAGGCTCACCGAAGACCGCAGGGCGACTAAAGTCGCCCCTACCCCCGCTATTTTAATAAATGTTAAGTAATATGAAACACTTGTAATACATTTGCAAATTTAAGTTACTTGAAAGCTCCGCTATGCCGTTTTACGGCGTTATAATGAGAAGGAAATCCAACCCACTGTTGAAATGGATACAATTCGCGTAATGTCATATAAAAACAATGTGTTATGCCACTTTTATCAAAATGACTTCCTTGAAAGCTCCGCTATGCCGCTTTACGGCATAGCGGAGCTTTTTACGAGTGCATCAAATAAAGGGGATTAAAACGGAGGAAAGCTGTTTTGAAGGGCAAAGGTTAAAACAGATTCGGATAAAGTTTCAATCTACGTCAAAAAGCCTGAGAAAATATTTCCTTTTTGAAAAAATAGAAGAAGCCCCCGCATATGCCGTGTTAACCACCTTTTTGAACCTCTTCTCAATATGGGTGTCTTTTTGCAGCTTTAGGCTTTCCACCTTTATCCCGTATGGGATAAAAACAGACCTGCACACCACTGACAAAGGCAGACCCCCGGTTCCAAGGTGTTGGCTCAAAAAAATTATGTTAATCACGCACATCGCAGGGAATAACTTATTTTTACCTAACTTTTCTCTTCCATATAATTGATCAATCGTTCATATTTTCTTTCTAGCCGGCTAACAAAATCCTCATTTTCTTCTTTGATTTTAAACAACTCATCCGCAATGTTTAAAGCAACTAATACAGCAATACCCGAAGCTGAAACGTCCTTCGAGGCATCTCCTATTTCTTTAACCTTGTCATTAACGTATTTAACAACATCCTCTACATACCTATCCCCTCTGTCACTCAAAACCGCAAATTGCTGCCCCATTACTTTTATATTAAAGCGTTTTTTCAAACGTATTTCCTCAAAATTCAAACTGGTATATCACGAAGCATATCAAGCAACGAATCTACTTTTGTACGTACATAACCCCTTTCTTCATTTAATGTTCTTATTTCATTCTTAACTTCTTCCAGTTCATTATTCTTGTTTTTTAATAGATCCTCTAATTCCTGGTTTCTTTTTTTCAGCAAGGTAGATTTCTCTATAATATCCTTAATCTTTTCCTCAAGTTCGTTAAATCTTACTGATTCCACCGTCGACTTTTCACCCCACTTTCGTCAATTCCTTAACCTGTCCCAGCTAAAACAGCTTGCAAGATTTTGTAAGCGTTCACTGAATGCCGAAATTAGAAAATAGAAATTGGAAATTTGGCCTCATTGTCGTGGCAAGCTTGCAATGACGCACAAGCTATCGTCATTGCGAGGCCGAAGGCCGTGGCAATCTCTTGGATTATGCCAAGTTAGCTCATAGCAGCAGGAGATTGCTTCGCTTCGCTCGCAATGACATTCGAGACTTGACACGACACTCATGCTTTTCTCCCGAATTTCTAATTTCAAGCCGTGAACGGCTACAAGATTTTTTAATTATGCCAACCACCACTATGAAAGTCAAGGTCTTATTTTAAAGCCAATAGTTCAATTTCTCAGTTTTTCCGCCGAACTCCATCAGCCTCACTAAGAGAAGCAAAATATCTATGAACTGCCCCCAGCAAATCGTCTTTTTCATCTATTGAAACCACCATTTGTCTAAACTCGGCGCCTCCTTTTAACCCTTTTGTGTACCATAAGATGTGTTTGCGAAAGTTTTTCACACCAATTACTTTGCCAAAGTAACGTACATTCATGTCCAAATGCTCGCGTGCGGTATCTTCCCGTTCTTTTAAAGTCGGAAGATAAAAATTTTCACCAGATTCAAGATAACGGATTATATCTCTGAATATCCAGGGATTGCCAAGGGCTCCCCTCCCTACCATCACCCCATCACATCCTGTTATATCAAACATTCTTAATGCGTCTTCCGAATTTCTTATATCCCCACTCCCTATGACAGGGACACTCAACCGTTCTTTAACCCTGGAAATAAGTTCCCAATCTGCCATGCCGCCAAACCCCTGTTCAACTGTGCGAGGGTGCAAGATTAAGGCATCCACACCACAGTCTTCTGCTATAACGGATACATTTACTGCATTGACTTTATCTTTCCTCCATCCGGAACGGATTTTAACAGTTAATGGCAACTGCGTGGATTTTCTCACCTTATTTAGCACGGCGGCAATTTTTGAAGGATCTTTCATCAATGCGGCCCCCGCCCCTGTCTTCAGCACTTTTTTTGCAGGACAGCCCATATTTATATCAATAAGATCGGCGCCCATATCAGTTACAATTTTTGAGGCCTCAGAAAGAACATAGGGATCAGATCCAAATATCTGAATACCAAGAGGGCTATCTTCCGTTGAAGATTCAATGTACCTGTGGCTTTTTCCTGTTTTCCTTACGAGACCGTTAGCGCTGACCATCTCTGTAAAACAGAGAGAACATCCAAACCTTCTTACAATAGTTCTAAATACGAGATCAGTAATCCCTGCCATTGGTGCAAGAAAAACGTTATTTTTTAACTGTAGCTCACCGATCTTCATCTATGCGAATATCTCTTGAAGGTTTCTTTCATCTAACCTGACCCGGATAAACCGGAACCAAGATGAACATCGAACGTCGAACGTCCAACATCGAATAATATAAGTCCTGCTGCATAACATCCAACACCGAAGATATGAGGCACTGTTGATTTCTGAGGATTTTCATTCAAGATCAAGCCTGCCTGTGCCGCCTGCACGGCAGACAGGCAGGCGCAGAGATTGTGCAAAAGGGCAATTTCTGAATGGAAATTAACTATTTACATGCTTCAGCCTTCTATTTTCTGTGAATTTCCTTTGCAAGCAAAAACTCATTTCATCTCTTTCATAATACGGTCTGCTTTCTCCAAATCTTCGCGAGTATTTATCCCCATAACTTCAATATGATTATGTACTGAAAATGAGTTGGT
>Ga0190303_1000525_pt1 | contig 15974 bp, 10 predicted proteins | sample 48700701_MG_FD_161672 | JGI IMG/M metagenome (GOLD analysis project Ga0190303, IMG submission 161672) | Hydrothermal vent sediment bacterial communities from Southern Trench, Guaymas Basin, Mexico - 4870-07-0-1_MG | ecosystem: Environmental > Aquatic > Marine > Hydrothermal vents > Sediment ...
TATGAGTTTCCCTCCGATAAGATTAAAGTTTTTAGCAATCTGCACAGTTGCTCTAAAAACTTTTTTTATTGATTTTGGATTATTTGTCTCGTCCTAAAATAGGTTTACACAAAAAAGTGTAAAAATAGATAAAAAAAGTAAATTTATTTTAGGATTATCCGGCAGTAAAATAATCCAAAAATCAAGCAGGTATTTTTCAGATGAAGAAAAACATTACATTATTCATGAATTGATTTCATCTAAATGTACCAAAAGAGATATCTGGGAAAAATATACCGGAGAAGAAGAACATGGTCAGCTATTGATGTGGATGAGAAAATTAGGTTATGATACAGGAATTAAAACAAGAAGACCTAATTTTGTATCAAATCCAATTCAGATGAAAAAGAAAAAAACGGCAAATAATCTAACAGAATCATTTGAAAATCTACAATTAAAAAAAAGAATAGAAGACCTTGAAAAGCAATTGAAAGATAAATATATGGAAATAAATGAATGCCAGTGCCTAACAAAGGTTATACTCAGTTTGGGTAAAGTGTTAATATTGAAGCGCATAGCATTAGATAAAATTAGTGGTAAATTGAAAATTAATCGTTTCAAAATCCCAAACTACGCATAGTCAAGATCGTTTACGGCAGTTGATTTTTAAAATTGTGAATATTAATATTCTTAAAATATCTATTCGTAATGTTTTTTTTAATTATGTTTGATAAATATTAGTAATTTTTATCTCTAAGCCTTAGTTTATGTCTAGCATAAAAAAAATAAAAACTCCGATTTTTCAAGAGATGAAGGAATTTGATGTTTTTTTCAACTCATCGATGAAAACAAAAGTTTCTTTATTGAATATAATAACAAAATATATTCTTAGAACTAAGGGAAAGCAAATGCGTCCCATGCTTGTGTTTTTATGTGCAAAGACAATAAATTCTGAAATTACTAATTCTTCGTATGTTGCAGCAGGCTTAATAGAGCTGTTACATACAGCAACTTTAATTCACGATGATGTTGTTGATGAGTCGTCGATGCGCCGCGGATTTTTTTCTATAAATGCTTTATGGAAATCGAAAGTTAGTGTTTTGGTGGGCGATTATTTGTTGTCGAGAGGTTTGCTTTTAGCCATTGAAAACGATGAACAAGAATTACTAAAAATAGTTTCTGTTGCTGTCAAAGAAATGAGCGAAGGAGAGCTTTTGCAAATGCAGAAATCACGTAAGCTAAATATCGATGAAGAAACGTATTTTAAAATTATTCGTAAAAAAACGGCATCTTTAATTGCGGCTTGTACTGCTTGTGGTGCGAAGTCGGTCGGTGCCGATAACGAAATTATATCGAAAATGCATCATTTTGGCGAATTGTTAGGTATTGCTTTTCAAATAAAAGACGATTTATTAGATTATCAATCGGAAGGAAATATCGGGAAACCAAAGGCTAACGATATAAAAGAAAAAAAATTAACCTTGCCACTTATTTATGCCTTAAGTAATACCGATTTAAAAAACAGAAAGAAAATATTATATCTATTAAAGAAAAAAGAAAAAAGAAATTCTGAGATAAAAGAAATAATTAATTTCGTCGAAAATTGTGGAGGAATAGCATACGCAAAACAAAAAATGTATGATTATAAACAAGAAGCAATGGAATTATTAAGCGATTTGCCCGAAAGCGAGTCAAAAACATCATTAATAGAATTAGTTAATTTTGTTGTGGAAAGGAAAAAATAAATTTTTGTAAGTTAACAAGAAATAATTATTTAAATAAGCTCTAATAAGTTTTGAAAGGCTATTAAGTTTAACAAACCGGTTCAAAACCTATTAGTTTTCAAAATAAGAATTAGTGAGCTTCTATCCAGTTTTTTCCTTCGCCAATATCAACAATTAAAGGAATAGATAATTTAACAACATTTTCCATTTTCTCTTTAATAATTTTTTTCATTAGTTCGAGTTCGTTATCCGGAACATCAAAAACAAGCTCATCGTGTACCTGCAGTATCATTTTGCTTTTTAGCTTTCTCAATTTCATTTCTTCTGACACATCGCACATTGCCAGCTTAATAATGTCGGCAGCAGAACCCTGAATAGGAGCATTTATTGCATTGCGCTCGGCAAAACTTCTAACTGTTCCGTTTCTGGAATTAATATCTTTCAAAAATCTTTTTCGTCCCATTAATGTTTCTACATAAGTTTTTTCACGGGCAAAAGCAATAGTATTATCCATATATTCTCTTACTTTCGGAAACCCCAGAAAATAATCGTCGATAAAAGTTTTTGCTTCTGTGCGACTAATTTCTAATCGCTGAGCTAAACCAAAAGCTGATATTCCGTATATGATACCAAAATTTGCCGTTTTTGCTATTCTTCTTTGCTCACTTGTAACCTCATCGACATTTTCTAAATGAAAAATTTTGGCGGCAGTAGTAGCATGAATATCAATATTGTTTTTAAATGCTTCTATCATATGCTCGTCCTTACTAATATGTGCCATTAAACGAAGTTCGACCTGAGAATAATCGGCAGCAAGTAAAGTGTGCCCTTCAGAATAAGGAATAAATGCTTTTCTGATTTCTTTTCCTCTTTTGTCTCTTATAGGTATATTTTGTAAATTAGGATTACTTGAACTCAACCTTCCGGTTGCAGTAACAGCCTGATTAAACGATGTGTGTATTCGTCCTGTTGTTTTGTTTATTAATAAAGGCAAAGCATCGACATAAGTTGATAATAATTTCTTTACAGAACGAAATTCTAATATCTCGTTTATTATCGGGTGTTTATCTTTTAACTTCAGTAAAGTATCTTCGCTAGTTGAATATTGTTTTGTTTTTGTCTTTTTAGCATTTTCTACAATCTTTAATTTGTCGAATAAAATTTCTCCTAATTGCTTTGGCGATGATATATTAAACATTTCGCCCGACAATTCGTGTATATTTTTCTCTATCTTTATTAACTCTTTTGTAAGTTGTTTCGAATATTCATTTAAAGCATTACTATTAATCTTTACTCCATTAAGTTCCATTTCAGCAAGGACATAAATTAATGGGAATTCAATATTCTCGGCTAAATCGGTAAATTTTGTTTTTTCTAATTCTTTTTCTAATTTTTCTTTTATCAACCATGTTAAATCAGCATCTTCGCAAGCATAATCTTTAACTTTACCAACAGGGACATCTCGCATCGAAATCTGATTTTTACCCTTTCCAATCATTTCTTCAATACTTACGGGCGAATAATCAAGGTATTGATTAGATAAATAATCTAAATTATGTTTTAGCTCCGGTTGAATAATATAGTGAGCTATCATGGTATCGAACAAAGGACCTGAGGTTTCGATATTGTAAGTATTTAATACCATAATATCGAATTTAATATTTTGTCCTATTTTTCTTACCCTTTCGTTTTCGAACACCGATTTAAAATCGGCTAGCATTTCTATTACTTCTTCCCTATTATTTGGAACAGGTAAGTAATATGCTTTATGCTTTTCCCACGAGAAAGAGATTCCAACAAGTTCCAGATCGTAAATATTTAAGCCTGTGGTTTCTGTGTCGAAACAAAACTCTTTCTGCTGTTTAAGCATTAAAACTAATTCTTTTCGAAGGTTATCGGTATCGACTAATACATATTTATGATTTACAGAATTGATATCCTTATATTTACTTTCAACAATAATCTGATCGTCGAATAATGATGTTTGTAAAGGAATATTCTTTACTTTTTCGGTAACAACTTTTTGAAATAAGCGTCTTGTAATAGAATTAAACTCTAATTCTTCAAATAATTCAGTCAATCCTTTCTCGTCGGGGTCAACTATTTTAAATTCTTCTGATTTTGTTCCGTAATCGATATTAAGTTCTATGGTAACTAAGAATTTCGATAACTCTATCTGTTCTTTAAAGTTAATTAGGTTTTCCTTTTGTTTTCCTTTAAGGTTGTCGATATTTTTATATACATTTTCTACACTACCATATTCCGATATTAATTTTATAGCTGTTTTTTCGCCAATCCCCGGAGCCCCCGGGATATTATCTGCACTATCGCCCCACAATGCAAGGATATCGATTACCTGTATTGGGTCTGTAATATGATATTTCTCGCAAATTTTTTCTACCGTTACTACTTCGGCTTCATTACCAAAACGTTTTGGTTTGTACATAAATATATTGTCGCTTAAAAGCTGCGCATAATCTTTATCGGGAGTCATCATGTAAACCTGAAAGCCTTCTTTTTCTACCTTCTTTGCAATAGCACCAATTACATCGTCGGCTTCGTAATTATCGACCTGAACAATAGGAATATTAAATTTCTTTATTATCTCCTTTATATAAGGAACCGATTTTCTAATATCTTCGGGTGTTTCGTCTCTGTTAGCTTTATACTCTTTATACAATTTATGGCGGAAAGTGGGCGTTGGCGGATCGAACACTACCCCAATATGGCTTGGGTTTTCTTTTTGTAAAATCTCTATTAAAGTATTAGTAAATCCATATATTGCCGATGTATTTAATCCGGCAGAATTATATCTAGGGTTTTTTATAAAAGCGTAGTACGAACGATATATTAGAGCATAAGCATCTAACAGAAAGAGTTTTTTCGACATATATCTAAAGTTTTTATTTAATTATTATCATCGGCAAACCATTCTACAAATGATGTTGCTGTTTCGTGCAATTTAACACTAAACAAACTAACTCCATTAGGTAAATGAGCCGAAATTTTTTCTGCAATATCGACAACCATATTTTCGCATGTTGGTTGATAATCGACAATATACTTTCGTCCATACAAAGTATTATTTTCTAATATTTCTTTTGTTGCCGATTTTGAATATAGAATAACTGCATGGTCTAACTTGTCGACTATTTCGGTATTTACAATTTGTTTTAAATTTCCAAAATCTATTACCATGCCAAGTTTAGGATTTTCCATATCTTCAATTGGTTGTCCCTTTACGGTTACGAACATTCTATATGAATGACCGTGCATATTTCTGCATAAGCCGTCGTAATTCCACAAAGCATGTGCAATTTCGAACCTAAATTCTTTTGTAACTCTAATTAGTGCCATATTATAAACAATTAATTCTTTATATAACTTGTGTTTATTTATTGTTATTTAGTTTGTTATATTGTTTGCAAATTCGTTTTTTAATATCAATAAAATTAAGTCAAATATACAAAATTAATATATTCATTACTATTTGATTGTTTTTAGTATTAAAATTATTTTTACATAGAGCATAAAAAACAAATCCGTATTTCTAGATATAAGAATTTATTTTCAGGTTTTTAGCCTAAAAGAAATAATATTCAATATTTTTCTTATATTAAGTTATATATGAAATAAAATTACTCTACCTTTGCACCCTTAAAAATCTTATAGTATGCAAAAACTCAGAAACATAGCTATCATAGCACACGTCGACCATGGGAAGACAACACTTGTAGATAAGATGTTGTTATTTGGTAAACTTTTTAGAGAAAATGAAGATCCGGGTGATTTGATTTTGGATAGTAATGATCTTGAAAGAGAAAGAGGAATCACGATACTATCGAAAAATGTTTCGGTAATTTACAAAGACTATAAGATAAATATTATAGATACTCCAGGTCACTCCGATTTTGGTGGTGAGGTTGAGAGAGTATTAAATATGGCCGATGGTGTACTTTTATTAGTTGATGCATTTGAAGGAGCTATGCCACAAACACGCTTTGTTTTACAAAAAGCATTAGAGTTAAACCTAAAGCCTATTGTTGTAATTAATAAAGTAGATAAGGCTAATTGCAGACCGGAAGAAGTTCAGGAAGAGATATTCGATCTTATGTTTAATTTGGAAGCTACAGAAGAACAACTCGATTTTCCAACAATATATGGTTCGGCTAAACAAGGATGGATGTCGGACGATTGGAGCAAACCTACCAACAATATTGAAGCCTTAATGGAAAGTATAATTAAATATATTCCAGAACCAAAAACATACGAGGGAACACCTCAATTATTAATTACTTCTTTAGATTATTCGCCATATGTTGGAAGAATAGCTATTGGAAAATTGTTGCGTGGAACATTAAAATCGGGAATGCCTGTTTCTTTAGTAACCCGAGATAAGAAAATTAAGCGAACAAAAATTAAAGAACTATTATCATACGAAGGATTAGGTAAAAAGAAAGTAGAAAAAGTTGATGCAGGAGATATTTGTGCTTTAGTAGGGATTGATGGTTTTTCTATTGGAGATACTATTGCCGATTTTGAAAATCCTGAAGCGCTAAATCCTATAAGTATCGACGAGCCAACAATGAGTATGTTATTTACTATTAATAATTCTCCATTTTTTGGGCAAGAAGGTAAATATGTTACTTCTCGACATATAAAAGACAGATTATTTAAAGAACTAGAAAAAAATCTAGCTCTTAAAGTAGAGGAAACCGGATCGGCCGATTCTTTTACTGTATTCGGAAGAGGAGTACTTCATCTTTCGGTGCTAATAGAAACTATGCGTCGTGAGGGATACGAATTACAAGTGGGTCAACCCCAGGTAATTATTAAAGAAATTGACGGAGAAAAATGCGAACCTATTGAATTTCTTACAATTGACCTTCCTGAAGAATCTTCGGGCAAAGCCATTGAAATGGTACAGCAACGAAAAGGCGAGATGGTTAATATGGAGAAGAAAAACGAACGTATAGTTCTTGAATTTAATATTCCTTCGAGAGGAATTATTGGATTAAGAAATATGCTGCTTACAGCAACTGCCGGTGAAGCAATAATGTCTCATCGTTTTAAAGCATTTGAGCCTTTGAAAGGAGATTTTGTAAAACGACAAAATGGTTCGTTAATTGCTTTAGAAACAGGAACAACATTCGCATATTCGCTAGATAAACTTCAAGATAGAGGTAAGTTTTTTGTTCCTCCTCAAGAAAAAATTTACGAAGGTCAAGTAATTGGAGAAAACTCAAAAGCAGGCGACATTACTGTTAATATAACAAAAAGTAAAAAACAATCGAATGTTAGAGCTGCCGGTACCGATGATAAAGCAAGATTAACTCCTCCAATTATTTTCTCGCTCGAAGAAGCTTTAGAATATATTCAGGAAGACGAATATGTTGAACTTACACCGAAATCGATACGATTAAGAAAAATTTATCTGAAAGAATTCGAAAGAAAAAGACATAAAAAAATAGTTTAAATGATTTGTATAAACAAAAAGACCGAAACTGTATAAGTTTCGGTCTTTTTGTTTATTAGCGTTCTATTTATTCATACTTGCTGAGATTTATACATAATCTACTCTGATTTTCTGCTGATCCCCTGTTTCTGGTTAAATTGCTGTTAGCTTTTCAAGTTTAACTCCCTTTGTCTTGATATCTGACTACCGTCAGGTAGACTCAGGATGACAGCTCAGGATGACGTTTAGTTGTTTTGTTAGTAAAATTGCTAAGCACCTAAAAATATTAAAGGTTTGTTAAGGCACGGATTACAAATCCGCGCCAGCTGGGGTAATACTAAATGGATAATTATTAATGGATAATTGATAATTACTCATACTATTTTTTATTTTTTGATGATTTAATTATTGACACTAATAATTTGAGTAATTCCTGAATATCGTCATTCAATGAATTGTATATATTGTCATCAAGGTATTCTGTTTTATATAAAAGCAACAGCCAATAATCTGTTTCGTTAGCTTCTTTTAGTGCAATTGAAAGTTTGTGGATAAAATCGGCATTACTTTCAGCATGTTGAGCTTCCTTTATTAACGCTCCAATGGAAGTTCCGCTTCTTAGTATTTGTTTTGATAAGGTAAATTCTTTTTTATTAGATACAAGATATTTATTCAGATTTACAATCCGAACTGCAAAATCAAAACTTTTATCTAATATTAAATTCTTTCCTTTCATTATCAATTATGAATTTTCAATTATTGATATTTCTTCTTCACTCAAACCATAAAGCTCATAAACCATTTGGTCTATTTCTTTATCGGTTTTTTCTATTTCTGTTTTTAAGCTTTGGGCTTTTTCTTTAAGGCGATTAAACCTTTCAAACCAATCTTCTTTAACCTCTCCTTTCAGTGTTATTTTTAGTTTTTTAAGTTCCTTTTCAAAATCATTCCATTCTAATATGTGCCAACTTTCTATTTTTTTACTGAGTTTTTCTACTGATAATTCAGATTGTAATAATCCTAAAAATTTTGATAAAGTTTTATGTAAGTCACTATTAAGAGAAAGTATAACTTTTACTTTTCTCACAATTAAAGTGTTTTTTATTTTAACTATTGGCAACTTCTTTAAATTTACGACTTTAACTTCCGCAAAAACTCTTCCTTTTTCAGGAATTAATTTTTGATACCACCAATCAATTAATTTTGAATTTAATAATCCTACTAAATAATGATAATCAATGTTGGAATCATTTACTCTTATGTTATGAACATTTTTCAAGGATAAATATTTATTGGTATCAATATGTGCAATAATTCTATCTGATGTTTGTCGCACAATAATTTTAATCTCATCATCAAATGGGGCTGCTCTTCTCGGCTCAGCTAACCAATCACCATAACTAATCCATCTTTCTTCTTGGATTTGCCACAAATACCTATTAAAATCCCGCCCCATTAAATATTTTCTATAAGTATCATCTTTTTTGTTATTAGAATCAAAAAGTTTTCCTTTGACAATTTCAGAACTTTGGGGTGGTTTTCCTTTGCCTAATCTGTAAGGTGTTAAGCCGCAGACAATGCTGGTAAAGGTTTTAATTAAACTACCTTTATCAGAAATTTTTTCAAAAAGGCTTGTTTCTAAATGATTTTTCAAAAGAAGAGAATCATTATCTATATTTACTAAGCTAAATTGCTTTATTGATTCATTAATTGTATCTTCTTGCTCATAAGTTTCAATATAATTATAAAAAAAATTGTTTGATGGTTTGCTGTTTTTCAGAAAAGTAATGCAAGTTTCAACAGTAGCATCTTCAAAAATGGGGTTTCGATACAATCTAATAGTAGGAATTTTAAATTTTATTAATATTCGCTGTCTAAATTCCTTGTATTGACTCATATACATCCAAGTAGAAGGAATTATAAATCCAATAACAGAGTCTCTTTTTCCTAATTTTTGTATATCTAATAAAAACAATAAATATGTATCGAGAATTGTTGGTGAAAGTTTATACTTTTCAATAAAGTAATTTTTATGACTATCTGAAAATTCTGCTCCATAAGGTGGATTACCAATCACCACATCAAAGCCACCATTATATTCAGTTCGGAATGCATGCTCTTTAGAGCATAGGAATTCTTTTTTCAGTTTTTCTATTTCTTTACTTTTAGGTAGTTCGTGCTTTACTCGGTTATTTCTTATATATTCTATTGCGTTATTTAGATAGTTTTCGTCTTTTATTTCAGATTTTCCGAATTTTTGCGTCCAGAGTGCCACAGCTTTTTCGCCATTTTGGCGGACAAAGGGATTAATCCCCTTGTTGCTGTGGTACAGCCTAGAAGATTTTCCTTTTATCTTTCCTACTATTTTCGTTAGTTCTTCTTCATCACATACTAGTAGCAGGTGCATATGGTCGCCACATATATTATATTCTACTACATTCAGATTATCTTTTTTTACTATCTCAGCAATGGTTTTCGTTATTATTATTTCACTTTTTTCGTCTATCCATATTGCATCGCCAGTTTTTACATTGTTATCGAACATTCGTTGCGAATATCTCGAATTATGCGTTGCAGTAGTTATATGCCAGACTTTTTTCTTTTTTTCTATAAATATATGCGGAAATTCTTTTTGCCAATTAAATGCTTTGTCGCCAGCAACTGCTTTGCTGTCTATTAGAGAGTTGCCACATTTAATATTGTTATTTAAAGTGTTTAGTTTTCTTCGTGGTTGTGCTGTCCGTAGCCAAAGCGATAGTTTTGCAATTTCTACACTTTCCTCGTTTAGGTCAACTCCGTAAATATTGTTTTCTAAAATGGTATTTTCAATATTTTTCATTACCATACCACCACCAACAAGTGATGTTTCTAACTCGTCGATGTAAGTATGTTCTTTTATCAGAAAGTCTAATGCTTGATTTAAGAAAGCTCCCGAACCACAAGCAGGGTCAAGAATTGTAAGGGTTAAAAGCCAATTTCTGTAATTATCGAGTTTTGTTTTTAGTTTCTTTAAAATATCTGTTTTTCGTCCTTTTCTGCTTTTATGGTATTCTTCTTCTTTAATTTCAAGCTCTTGTTTCTTTTCTTCGCAAAGTTTACCAATTGTATTATCTACAATATATTTGGTAATATATTTTGGGGTGTAAAAAACACCGTCTTTTTTTCGTTTTGTTTTTTGCTTATCAAATTCTTTGCCCTCAATTTCGGCATTTACGCTTTCAATTTCGTTAAGTGAGTTCTCAAAGATATGACCGAGAATATTTACGCCAACCTGACTTTCAAAATCGTAATCGGAAAGTGCTTTTGTATGTTTGTAAAGCATTTGGCTATCAAGAATTAAGCTATCAAGAATTGCATCTGGTTTAAATAAACCTCCGTTGTACGCAAAAATTTCCGCTTTTTTATCCGTTCCTTTTCTTCCTTCGTCTAAATATTTAAAATACAACTTAAACCTGTTGTAAAGTGGAATATTTGTATCTAAATCATTTAGTTTATCCCAGTCTTTTAAAATTCTAAGTGTTGAGTTTGGCGGTAACAATCCTTTGTCTTCCGCAAAAAATATAAATAAGAAACGGTCAATTAGTTTCTGCGATTTTTTAAATAATGCTTGTTTTATATTCTTTGTTGCTCTGTCTGTATCTTCTTTTTGTAGTTCGGTTCTAAATATTTCATTTTTTAAGTTTTGTTTTACCAAATCTCTAAAAAGTTCTCTTTTGAATTGCGAATAATCAGAATAAAACTTTTTCGTGATACTTTCTTCTGCTACAACACTATCCGTTTTTATTTTTAGCGGAACATTATTTAATATATTTTCTTTGTGAAGACATAAATACAGTAATTCAAATTGTTCTTCGTTAAGAGTGAACAAATTAAATTCATCAAAATCAACTGCATTGTTTATGTAAAATCGAAGTTTCTCGAAATTTGAGGTAATAACATAAACACATTCGCTATTATTAACTTTATAACCAAATGCCTGTTCTCGTATGCTTTCAAGGTCTTTTGTTTTTGTGCTTTTCAATTCGATTACGGCTAATGCTTTTCCGTTTTTCAATATTGCACCGTCTGCTTTTTTTGCTCCTTTTTCGTTTTTTAATTCTGTTGTAAGATTAAATTGTGGTTCGGGATTTAAAGTATAGTCAAACACTTTTACAAAAAGTTCACGTAAAAATCCTTCTTGGAATTGCTCCTCTTTACTTTCTCGTATATTTTCTTGTCTTTCGGGATTATGAAAGTAGTTAGAGTATTTTTTATATGCTTTTCCAACTGCTTTTTTGTCTTGCAGTTTTCTGTATTTTTTCAATACTGATGTCTGAAATAATCCCATTTTATTTATTTAAATTTAATCAACTGTTAAAAATATAAATAATCTTGGTGCGAAAGGCAAAATAGCTTCCCGATAAATATACGGGACAGGCTTTTTGGTTTTCAACATTCTTTTAACTTTTATCTCAAATTATCGAAAAAACCAAATCCCGATAACTCGGAACAAGTCGTGTTATTTGTACGGTGGCTTTTCTTTTCGTTTTTTCTTGTTTCGTTCATTGCTGTATCGTTTCTTTGCATTACCCCCAACTATTTGTTAACATCTATCATCTGCTCTAATTATGCCTAACTTATTTATTAAGCTATAAATATTTTATTTCAAAGTGTCGGGCATAAGTATTTCGTTATACATATTTTTATCGTGAAGAATTTCAACAGCTTTAGAGAATTGTTTGTCGTGCTCGAGAGTTGTTTTTATAACTCCTGCGGTATAATAATAACGTCCAACAATTTCTTCTTCTAGAATTTGAATTATCTCATCTTTAAAAGTCTTTAAATCGTCGAATTTATTATGCGAAAGCTCCGCCTTTAACGAGTCTAATGTATTTTTAGCTTTATCGTAATATTTTTCTTGCTTGGCAATTTTAATTAAATCGTCGAGTTTCTTTTCGCTACGTGTTTCGTAATCGAAATCTTTATCTCTAAGGAATTCTATAAAATCATTATAATCATCCTTGCTTAGTTCAAAACTGTCGACAGCGGCTATCTCCGGATTTTTATTAACATATTGTGTGGCATAATCGAAAAATAGATTTTTAAAATACAAACTAATTCCCAGATTACTAATAGTTTCCGCTTTTACAATAAGATCGGGATTTATACCACCACCATCGTACACTTTTCTTCCGTTTCTTGTCGAGAATTCCGAGATCAGACTGTCGGGAATATGTCCAACACTTCCATCTTCGTTTCTATTAGTATAATCGAGAGCTTGAATACATCTTCCGCTTGGAATATAATATTTTGCAGTAGTAACTTTTAATTTTGTGTTATAACTAAGATCGCGAGTAGTTTGCACCAATCCTTTTCCGTATGTTCTTTTACCAAGAATCACGGCTCTGTCTAAATCTTGCAATGCTCCTGCAACAATCTCGGAAGCCGATGCCGACCCGCTATTAACAAGTACAACCATAGGAATCTTATTATCGACTGCCGATTTCATTGTTTTATAATTGCGGTCCCATTTATCAATCTTCCCTTTTGTACTTACAATATCATTTCCTTTATCGACAAAGATATTTGCCAGTTTTACAGCTTCTATTAATAATCCTCCGGGGTTGTTTCTTAAATCGAGAATTACAGAATTAACAGTATTCTTTGCTTTAAGCTCTTTTAAAGCATCTTCAACTTCTTTTGATGCATTTTGCGTAAATTTTGACAGTTTAATATAGGCAATATTGTTTTTTACCATACCATAATACGGTACGCTAGTAATATGAATTTCTTCTCGAATTAATTTCTTCTCGAATTTCTTTTTTAGTCCCGGACGCTCGCATTTGATTCGCACTTCTGTTTTTGGAATTCCTTTTAAAGCTTCGCTAACATCGGTAATACTCATATCTTTTGTAGCTTTACCATCAATCTCAAGAATAACATCTCCCGCTTTTAACCCTGATTTGTCGGCAGGAAAATCTTTATATGGTTGTGCTATTATTGCATAATCATTTTGTTTCCTGATTAATGCTCCAATACCACCATATTGTCCTGTTGTCATAAACTCAAATTCGTCTAAATCAGACTCGGGAATATACGTTGTATAAGGGTCTAGAGATTGAAGCATAGCATCGATACTCTTCTCGATAAGTTTTTCAGGATTGGTTTTATCGACATAAAAAATATTTAATTCTCTGAACAAAGAATAATATATATCGAGGCTTTTTGCTATTTTAAAATCATCACTCTTAGTAAATCCTACAACAAATACAGCAACAATTAATATCCCAATAATAGAAAAGAGCTTTCTTCTTTTTTGTTCATTTTTTAACATAGTATATATTTTCATTGATTTTCGATTAAAGAAACAAATTTATAAATAATTTATTCTTTTATTTAGTAAATCAATACGATTAACAAATTTTAACTATTCATATTATCATATTTACTGGGACAAGGTAGGTACATAAAATTTCGACAAATAAAAAAATAAATTATTTACTTGATTTGTACATATTTTTTGTAAATTACCAAAGATTTGTAAATATACGACACCTAAAGATTAATTCTAAATACTAAGTTAATGGAAAAAGATTCAATTATTGTAACATGGGATTTCACAGATATTGCACGCAATGCCCTTTTGTATGCAGTAAAAATAGCCAAACATTTAGATAACACAATTATCTTATTGCATGTTATTAAATCGTCGAAGAGCGGCGATGGAGTTCATAAAAAATTGAATTTGGAGGCAGAAAAATTTTCTGATGAATTTAACATGCAAATACATCCTCTTATCCTTGAGGGAGGTCTTTTTAATGTTATTTCCGATTATGTTTCGGAAAATAATATTAGCATGGGAATAATGGGAACTCATGGAATAAAAGGCATGCAAAAATTTCTTGGAAGTTCCGCATTAAAAGTTATTGTTGGTTCGAAAGTTCCATTTGTTGTTATTCAAGATGCACCAACCAAATCAACTATTTTTAAAAACATTGTATTTCCGATAGATTATAGTTCGGTTTCGAAACAAAAAGTGTCGTGGGCATTATTTCTTGGTAAATATTTTGATGTAAAGATTAATATTATTGTTCCTACGGTAAAAGATAAATCGTTGTTAAACAAAACCAAAGTAAATATTAAATTTGCAGAGAACCTATTTATTAAACACAATATTGATTATCAGATAAAACAAACACCGGGGCATAATTCATCAGAAGAAATTATTTCTTTTTCTAAAGAGATTAATGCCGATATGATATTAATTATGACAACAAAAGATATTGGCATTACCGATTATGTTCTAGGAGCTCAAGAACAATATATAATTGCAAATAAAGAAAAAATTCCGGTGATGGTTGTTAATCCTAGAACCGATCTCAGCAAATACAGTGGTTTTAGTGCCACGGGCGGTTAGAAAAATATAAAATTGCTATTTATGAGTGGATATAAATTCGGTCAAATTATTTGATGTTATATTCACTTATTTTTTTGCTAAAAACAAGAAGAAATTCTACATAAAATAAAGGGTATTGTATGGTTTTTTCGAATAAAATTTAATGTATAATCAAACTAAATTTATCTTTAGAATTAATTCGCTATATCGTATAAATAATATATTTTTGCACTTTTTATTTTAATAAAATTTAATCCAAAAATCTTTTATTATGTCTTTCATTACTAAGGAAAAAATATTCTCGAAAGAGTGGTTTTATAATTATACCCTTATTACTTTAGGGTCGTTTATTTTAGCAGTCGGGTTTGTGTATTTTATCGACCCTCATAAAATAGTCCCGGGAGGAGTTTATGGTATTGGTATTGTTGTAAAAAATATTACTTCAACTATGATGGCAGGAGGTATAAAAGTACCTTTTCTTCAAGAACCTATTTTTAGAGATGGATTAGGTATTGGATTTGTAGGGCTTCTTCTTAATGTACCTTTAACTATATTGGGAATTAAAGTATTAGGTCCTCGATTTGGAATAAAAACTGTTATAGGTTTTGTTTTATCATCAATTTTTATTGATACTCTTGATGCAAATTTTTCAGGAGCTCTTGTTGACGACGTATTATTGTCGTGTATTTTTGGCGGAGTGCTTATTGGCTTCGGATTAGGTCTTATATTTAAATCGAAAGCAACCTCAGGAGGTTCAGATATTATTGCCATGATAGCTGCAAAATACACAAAAATGTCATTAGGAGTTTTAATGATAATAGTAGATTCTGTTATAGTATTATTTGCATTAATTGTATTTAAAGATTGGAAAATTCCATTATACTCGTGGGTAGTAATATTTATTACCGGAAAAGTAATTGATGCTACTTTGCAAGGAGTAAGCTACGACAAGGCGTTATTTATAATCTCTGATAAATATATTGAGATAAAAGAAAAAATAATTAATGATCTTAATCGTGGAGGTACAATTATTAATGGAGAAGGAATGTTTAAAGGAATAGATAAGAAAATTATTTTTACAAATGTAAATCGACGCGAGCTAACAATATTACAAGATTATATAAAACATATCGATCCTAATGCTTTTATGACGGTTATTAATGCTAACGAAGTAATAGGAAACGGATTTAAACCAATAATAGAAGTATAATATTTTCACAGATTAAGAAAAAGACTGTTTCAAAAATTTGAAATGGTCTTTTTTTATAAATATGAAATAATGCTTATTCGTATTTTGATATATCTTAATTAATTTGGATCAATTTAAAAAGTTGTGGAAATAAATTTATTAAAATTTTATATTTGCTGTGTTTTGAATATTTTATGTAGAAGTAATCTTTATTCATTTAAAGCAATAGAGAAATGTATTACGCCACGAAGT
>Ga0190303_1000527_pt1 | contig 15936 bp, 11 predicted proteins | sample 48700701_MG_FD_161672 | JGI IMG/M metagenome (GOLD analysis project Ga0190303, IMG submission 161672) | Hydrothermal vent sediment bacterial communities from Southern Trench, Guaymas Basin, Mexico - 4870-07-0-1_MG | ecosystem: Environmental > Aquatic > Marine > Hydrothermal vents > Sediment ...
AGGTTGATTGAATTTTCCGATGCGGCCGGCAGTTCAAACTGGAGCACGGCTATATGCTATGATCCAGATGGTTCCTTGCGTGCCTGGGTCAGTGACCAAACCTCGGGACAGCGAGGCGGGGAAATAGATTATCACGGTGAACTCTATAATGACAATAAATGGCACCACGCAGTTTATACATACAGCGCGGCAAATGGCGGGAATCTTTATGTTGACAATGTTCTGAAACAAACGGCCACAGACGATCCAACCAGTAATATTCACGATGCTGAAACTTTTGTCATCGGCGGTTATTATCCCAATGCGAGCCATGGCTTTAAGGGTTTGATTGATGAGGTGATGGTTTACCACCGTGAGTTAACCGCTGACGAGGTGAGTGATCTTTACAACCTTACCCGATCTACCTGTACGGGCGGCAGTTGTTATACGGGTACGGTGGCAGAATATCGTATGGAAAACTACGTATGGAACGGCACGGCAGGCGAGGTGGTTGATTCCGGTTCGGGTAGCAGCAACGGGGTGGCGGCATCACGCGGTTCAGGGGCGCTGCCCTCGCAGACTGCACCCTCGGGCGGCAAGGTATGCAGGGCCAGTGCATTCACACGGGTTGACGCAAGTAACGGTGGGTATCTGGACCTGGGTGACCCCGCTGACGGCGCCCTCGATCCCGGCACTGATCCCTGGACCATCTCCGCATGGATAAAATGGGATGGGTCATCAGGGGAAAATATTATATACAACAAGGAAAATCTTTATGAGGCGCGAGTATCAGGAGGATATGTCAATTACGCGTGGCGGCCCCACTGGGTCTGGGATGGTGGAACATCCTTTCCCGTAACGGCAAATGAATGGACCTATGTAACCACTGTATATGACGGCTCCCAGCAGATTCTTTATAAGAATGGAGTCGAGGTTTATTCCAGGACCCAGACAGGGGTTATCGGCAGCAACGGAAGTAAATTGCTGATTGGCGCCCGTGGCAGTACTTCTCCCAGAAACTTCTTCGGCGGCATGATCGATGAGGTAAAGATATATGACCGGGCGCTGGCTGAAAATGAAATACAGGCCGATAAGGAGGAAACGAGGGATTGCGCAGCGGATAGTGTTGTTATTACCACGACTTCCCTGAATAATGGGGTCATAAACAGCTCTTACAGCTATACCATCGAAGCAACGGGTGGCGCCACGCCATACGGTTGGGAACTCCTGTCCTCAGAAATTTCCGGGCTGTCTATAGTTCCTAATACCGGAGAATTGCATGGAACTATAGATAAATGCGCTGGAGATTATAGTATTACCGTCAGAGTAACAGACGCGGCAAGCAAGACGGATGAACGAACATTTACCCTTACAGCTGTCAATGGTACTCTTACTATTTCCCCATCGTCGCCCAGAACTTTTAATTGTACCACAACTGATTTTTACCGTGATTTCAGTGTATCCGGCTCCCGTCTAGGCGCCCTTACAAGCTGGGCTGTTACATGGCTTGGAACCAATCCCGGCGGATTTGAGGTGGTCAAAACCGGAGACGCAACCGCCAGATTCAGAAAGATTTCGACATCAATGGCAGGGGCTGGCTATCAATTCAAGCTGACGGCTAACGATAGCGCCTGCGCGGACAACACGATTGATTCAGGTTATTACACCCTGAACATCAGCAGCGATGGCGCTGGCACACCGTACTATGCCGGACGCGTGGGTGAGTGGTGGCTGGATGAATCCAGCGGAACAATAGAAGACCATTCAAGTCAAAGCAATGACGGCGCTGTTTATGGCGGAGTTACATACGGTGTGCGGGGGAAGGTATGGACGGCCTTGAAGTTTGACGGATCGAGCGGTTACGTGGATTGCGGGAATGATGGGAGTTTGGATATAGACACAAATCCGGCCGACGTTCCGCAGGATTTTACGGTAGCGGCATGGGTAAAACCTGCGGCAGTACCACAAACCAGCGCCTACTTTGTTGATAAGGGGACAGGAAATCTATTTGATGGATACGGGCTGGCTTTGCTCAACAGTCGGTTTGCCTTTATAACAGACGGTAATGGCTCTTCAGGAGGAAAAACCACATTATCTGCCGATGCCGATGCAACTGTTGATACCTGGTATCATGTAGTCGGTGTCAGAGAAGGTGGCGTTAAAAAACTGTATATAAATAAAGTGCTTCAAAGTTCCACCCCAACAGACTCCAGAGAATTAAGCGACACATCGAGGCCTCTGTATATTGCCCGGGCTGTGAATGACAGCGGTTATTTTAACGGTGTTGTTGATGAGGTGTCTGTTTATACAAGGGCATTATCACTGAGTGAGATAACGGATCTTTACAACCAGGCCAGCCTGGTTGCCTACTACAAAATGGACGAGATCGAAGGAGGGACCGCCCCCGGCGGAACAGATATCAACGATTATTCGGGACAGGCCAATCACGGCACAAACAACGGCGCCGCCTATGGAGTTGATGGGCAGGTAGGGACCGCTCTTGGTTTTGACGGGACAGCTTATGTAAATGTTGGCAGCAGCGCAGATTTACGGCCTGCAGACATAAGCATCTCCGTCTGGGCAAAAGCATCGCAGCTTGATACATGGAACGGAATTATCACAAACAAGCAGGGCGCTGCCGATGGGATAAATCTTCAGATGGGCACGTCTAACAATATTGCGGCTCTGGTTGGTGACGGGTCTTCATACAGCTATATCAAATCCGCTACAGTTCCTGTTGTTGGTACATGGTACCACATTGTAATAACCCATAATTCTGTTGATAATAATAACATCCTCTATGTGAACGGAACGAATGAAAAAGAGGGTGTCAGAGCGCTGTCATACACTGCCGGCGATACAATAATCGGAAGGTTCTACAGATCATCGCTTCCGTTTAAAGGAGCAATTGACGAGGTTAGAATATATAACAGGGTATTATCGGCTGACGATGTTACCGATCTTTACAATAGAGGTGCTGAGTAGGGAGATGAGGACATTCCTCACCTCGCGCCAACCTGACTCACGAGGTCATAGATGGGAAGGAAGAGACCAACAATAATAATCATAAACAGGATACCTGCAATGATAAGGACAACCGGTTCGATCGTCTTTCCAATGGTGGCCACGAGAATAGAAAGCTTGTTCCGGTAATTCTGCGCAATATTAGACAATTGTTCGTCAAGTGTCCCGCTTAATTCCCCAACATTAATCATTCTTACAACGAATGAAGGAAATATTATAGCATTCTTAAATGAATCCGCAATAGTATCACTTCTTAGGATACAACTCATAACCACTCCCAGCTTTTCCCTGTAGATTTCGTTTCTGGTGGAATCTTCCAGTATTTGTATGGTTTGTATTATATCTATACCCGCATTCAATAAGAGACTGAAATATTCTGTAATGAATGCAAGGTTGGCGGCTGAAATAATAGTTTTGAAAACCGGAAGTCTGAGTAGAAGAGCATCAGCAGCTCGTCTTGTTCGTTTGCTCGCCTTGTAAGAAATGACTGATATAAAAACAGCGGATATTACCCCGAGGCTCAAGGTGAGATAATTGTTCTGCAGGAAATTGGAAATACTCACGAGACAACGGGTTATCATCGGGAGTGAAACATCCATATCTTTAAAAAGACTGATAATCTTCGGCACGACATAATAAAACCAGAATACAACACCGACTCCCATCGTGATAAACACAAAGGATGGATACAAAAGGGCCTGTTTGGTGTCACTTGCAATCGACTCAATTCTTTTTAGATGTTCCGATGCGTCGATTAGCATCTGGTCAAGCTTGCCGGTTTCTTCTCCCATATGGATAAGGTGTATTATAGTTTTGGGGAAAATATTCCTGTATTTGCCCGCTACTTCCGAAAATGTTGTTCCTCCCTCTATTCGTGTAATCATATCATCAACGTCACTTTCGAAACCAGGTGTATCGATGCCTGTTGCCGCTTCAGACATAGCAGTAGTCAATGTCATGCCCGAACGAAGCATCATTGAGATATTACTGAGGAATTCCGCCTGAAGAGTCCTTGAGAGTTTTTTACGTGTAATTATATGAAATTTCTGGAGAAGAAATGAGGCAACAGAGCCCATTTTTTTTACATGAATAGGAGTATTATTTTCTCTTTCGAGATGAAAAGAAGCGGATATCTCATCTTCATAGGGGAGGTTGATGATGCCGGAACTTATTTTTCCGGTCGGCTCAATTAATTTATATTTGAAATAACTCATAGGGGGCGCTCATTTATTAGAATTTTTATCCTCAACAATTGCCAGTCCCTTAGACTAAATGACCGAGGACACGTACCGCTTCCTCGACTGTTGTGATTCCCTCTTTTACTTTAGCAACTGTCGTATGGAAAATATCTACGAAATTGTTTTCCTTAGTTGCCGTACTGATAATTTCATTTAATTCTGTTTCCTTTTCAATTAAACGGGACAATTTTTTATTAACGGTGAGCAATTCATATACCAAAGTCCTGCCAAAGTATCCGGTGCCGTTACAGAGTTCACATCCCTTGCCCCTGTAGAGTTTTTCGATTGAGGGATCTTTCAAATATGTTTTTTCCCACTCGGAGGGTTCATACTCTTCCCTGCAACCATTGCATATTTTGCGCACCAGCCTCTGGCTTATCACTCCTATCAGTGAATCCGCAATAAGAAAGGGTCTTATCCCAAGATCCCGGAGACGTGGAATGGCTCCGACAGCGCTGTTGGTGTGCAGGGTAGAAAGAACCAGATGCCCTGTGGTTGATGCCGTTATGGCGGTGGCTGCGGTATCGGTATCCCGGATTTCGCCTACCAGAATAACGTCAGGATCATGTCTCAAAAAGTACCTGATGGCATTTGCAAAATTATAACCGGCCTTTTCATTTACCTGCGTTTGTCTCAGAAGGGGTATTGTGTATTCAATGGGATCTTCTACGGTAAGAACATTCTTTTTAAGAAGATCGAGTCTTCTGATTCCCGCATAAAGGGTAGTAGACTTTCCTGATCCCGTTGGTCCTGTAAGCAGCACAATTCCAAAGGGTTCTCTAAACATATTTTCTACTTTCTCTATGTCGTCCTCAAAAAACCCAAGTTGCGCCATCCCCATAAGAGCTATATCCATCGGGAGGATTCTCAAGACAATATTTTCACCGTATGGAGAAACAATGGTTGAGACCCTGAAATCGTAGGTATTATTAAGGATGGTTGAAGTAAAACGACCATCCTGGGGCAGTCTCTGTTCCGCAATGTCCATATTTGCCTTCATCTTGAGGCTTGCTATAATTCTTTTAAAAGAAGAGGGCAATGCGATGACTGATGTCATAACGCCATCCACCCGGAGAGCGACATTAATAGATTTTTCCATTGGTCTGATATGTATATCGGTAGCTCTCATCTTGATTGCCAGGTTCAATATATACCCGATCAGATTCTCCATTCCCCTTGCCATCTCCGGATCACGCGAAAGGAGGCCGACCTCTGTATCGATCAATTTTTCAACCGGATTATCTATAAAATAATAGGATTTATTGATGGCATTGGTAACCTTCCTCGATTCGGATATATAGAACCTCGGTGACAGTCCGGTGTGTCTGGTTATTAATTGCTCGATTTTTTCATTCCTTACAGTCGGTGTAGCTACCTCAACTGATTTGTCCGAGATACGAATGGGTAAAAAATCATTTTTCAGACAGAGGTTCTTGTTAAATAAAATTAAGGCATTATTATCGGGCAAAACTTCATCAACATCTATATACGGAATGCCCTCCTGTTCTGAGAGGGCGGTGGCAACATCATATTGCGTCACAAAGCATAATCTTTCTAAAAGCTCACCTAATCTCTCTCCGCTGATTTTCTGGTTTTTGAGGGCAAATTCAATATGCTCTTGATTGATAAGACCCTTTTCCTTCAACAGTTCGCCTATGGGTTTTTTCGCTTGTTTGTCGGTCATTACTGGCTAATATCCTCCATGGCATAAGAGAAAAATTGTTTTTTCATCAGGAAGGCCGGTTATCGGGAGACCTTTTTTCTGCTGAAACCGGCTGACTGCTCTCATTAATCTCGGTCCTACTATTCCGTCTATGGAAAATGTGTATAATCTGCATGCCGCTAGAAGTTTCTCCAGTTTCATTATTTCATCTCCTTCGTATCCTATGTAAAACCTGGTTACCTTTATTGTCGGTTTCCAGAAAAGACAGTAAGTCTTATTTCCTGTTTTTTTTGAGATAAAATCCAGGAGAGCGTAATTGTTCTGTATTTCTGCAGGTAAATTATCGAACCTTACCAGTTGATATCCTGTAGCTTCGTAAATTGTGTCGTTTATATCTTTAAAACGACCTGTTTCCATGGCTCTGAAAAAGTCAATCTCATAATCGGACAGTTTATAATATCTCAGAAAATCTGATAACGCTGCCGGGATAGGAATCTCTGCTATTTGCGTCTTTTCAGGCAAGACTGTTTTTTTCTGGGGATAATAAACTTTTTCCCCAATCTGAGAAGGTGTCTTTTCCTTATGGATATTCTGATCCCTGACCCCTGATCCCTGACCCCTGATCCCCGGATTCATATTCATATAAAAAGCCACACCACCTGAGATAAAAAAAATTAATATCACGGCGGAAAGGGCATAACGGTTCTTTTTCCCCCTTGATCGTTCCATAGGGTTCAAATCCCTCTGGGCCATATTTACGACTGATTGATCAATATCAGTGGTGTTGCGAAGGAAAGCAACATACAGGCATCTGTCCATTAAGATGTTAATCCTTCTAAAATTTCCCTGACTGTACCCATAGATTTTACGAAAGGCTCTATTAGTAACGGTAGTTTTTCCTTGATTTCCCGCCATGTTAAGTTTGAACAGGATATAATTTTTCAACTCAGACTTAGTTAACGGTCTAGCCTCTTCCTTTATGATGATGCGGCTCTTCAGCTGGCTGAGTTCGGGTGAATCCAGCTTGTCCATCAATTCAGGCTGACCGATAAGCAGAATTTGCACAAGCTTCTCACGATTTGTTTCCAGGTTGGAAATCATACGGATTAATTCAAGATTTTCAAGACTGAGATTCTGGGCATCATCAATAATGATAGCGCAGTTTTTACCTGTTTTATTTTTATTTATCAGAAAACTGTTCAAGATGTTCATCTGATCGGAAAGATTTAAAACGTTAGCGTCTAAACCGAAGTCCCTGTTAATTTCCCTCAGTAGTTCCGCATCTTGATACAGGGTATTAACGACCAGGGAGGTTTCCACATTCTTTTCTTCGAGAATGCTCATTATCTTTCGGCTTATAGTGGTCTTTCCTAAACCAATGTCACCGGTAAGCGCCATAAAACCTTTTCTTGTCAGTATCCCGTGTACAATTTCAGTTATCGTTACATCGATATGTTCAGAGAGAAAAAATTTTTCGTAATCCGGGACGACAGGGAAGGGATTATATTCCAAACCGAAATAATCAAGATATTTTAATTCGTTGTTCATCTAACCAACTTTCTTTCTACAGACGCCAGAGTCCTATGAACGTTTTGCCATTCCTGCCGGGTCGTCCCGTAAACCGCCCGGCATTTTCATTATGTTTCCCGTCGATAAACGTGTCAATTCTAATAAATGTATCAGATGAAATGCCATAGAGGATAATTTTATCCGGAAAACAGAGTAAAAAAACATCTTCAGCGGGAGGACCTATCTTTTTCAGGCGGTACACATAGGAACGCTTTGTATTGGATCTAGGCGGTTTTACACTGTTGAGGGACATCGTCGACACGAGATTGTCCATATATTCAATATGGTTGCCGCCTGAAAAGTGAGGCCATACACCTTTTTTGGCCGACCAGGAAATGATCGCAACGTCCCATTTCATCAAGAAATCATTATAGAATCTTGTTTCCAGAGAATAGTTGATGATGCGGATTCCTCCCCATGCTACCAGGCCGACTAAAACGATGTATAACAGTGTAGATAGTAATTTGTCGACATTTTTCCCTGTGAGAATCATGAACCAAGCTTATGAATTAATTCAGGTATCAAAATATCATGTGGATAGATTTCTCTTAATCTGTACAATCTGTTTTTTGCCTCTGTTAACTTTCCATTCTTTATTTCGATAATAGCCATATTAATACCCGCTTCACGATCCGTTTTCTCCTTCTGTAAAACCCTGTTTAATAGATGGGCAGCCGAGTCCAGATCACCCTGACGCATATAATAAAAGGCTCTAAGTTTTAATACGTAACAATCGTCTTTACCTTTGATCAGGGCAAGTTGATCAAGCAAAGCGCTTGTCCGTTTCGTGCTGTCGGGGTTTGTTATAGATTTTTGTATTCTGCTTACGAGATTGGCAATCTTTCTGCTTTTCTCTTTATGAATTCGCTGAACATTTTCCATTGTTCGTTTTGCTATAATCTCACGTGACTGTTTTGCCGATGCCGCAGGGTGAAGATTAGTGTGAAAGGATGCTTCCCCCGCATTCTTTTCAACAGGTGGGAGGTATCTTGCGTATCTTGAGGCTAAAAGTTTCTCCGCCTGTAATTCTTTTGTTGAATGTCTGACGTTTTTTACAAGTATATCTTCAGGCATTGCCCGTGATGGGGTTTTTATAGATGACATAAGCGTTGAGTTTTGTGTTGTGGGAACGGACTCCGTCCTGCCCTTACCTATCGGAGGATGTTGCCGGACAGGTATTTCCCTTGATGTGATCTTTCCGGGTAGATAAGATTCCCCTGTTTCTGCTTCTTCGACAGGAATATTCTCCGGGGGGGGAGGGATGAATGAATCCGGTTTTTCTGTGACAGTTTTAACTTGTTTTAATTCAGCATCGGCAGGGATGGAATTTTTGCTCTTCATTTCTGACGAGGATATACTCCGATTCTTTTCTCTGATGTTGTCCACGATATGTACAGCGACCCAACCGGAAATAAGGATGAAAAAAATAAGAAAGAGGATTGCCCTGGATGATGTTAGGATGCTTGTAAAAGAAAAGACATTATGTTTTTTCTTTAGTTTTTTCGTATCTTCCTTATGATCCGGTGATTCGGATTTTAATTTCTTGAGTGTTCTGAAGATGACGCTCATGGCTTTGTTTGTTTATTACTCCTCATATAATGGAGACGCGAAGGACAATGACAAGTTCCCTGCTTTCATCTTTCATGGAATCGGTTTTGAATAAATATCCTAACAGGGGAATGGATGACAGGAAGGGAACCCCCTCGTTTATTCTGACCTTGCTTTTATCAATGAGGCCACCAAGCATAACAGTATCGCCGCTATGGAGCCCGATGGTTGTGCTTATCTCCTTAATGCTGACTTTGGGAAGAGAAACGCTTTCATTACCGGTGCCTTCAGGTTCAAGACTTGCCATATCTACGTCACTCTTTATAGGGTTGATCAGTAAGGTAATCGTTCCATCGCGTTCGATAAATGGGATAACACCGAGGATAAGCCCATCGAAAACTTTAGAGGTTTCAACTTCCGTAGTATCTCTGTCGGAAGCGGTGTCCACATAAGTTGTTGTTTTTACTTTTTCCTTGTATGTTATAGAGGTTCCCACGCTGATGATCGCCGGCAGAGCATGTTTGGTGCGGATACTCGGATTCGAGACGATATTAACATCTCCAAAGGTATTCAGCGCATTTATTGCAGCGCTTGATGTAAAGGCGCCTGTAACACCACTCAGAGCCAGAGTGCCACCCGACCATTTTGCACTGTCCAGCATGGAAGTTCTGGATAAGCTGTTTCTCATCATGTCCCAATCAATACCATATTTATATCCATCAGAAAGAGAGACCTCAATAATCCTTGCTTCAATAAGGATTTGTCTCGACATCATTTCTTTGATATTGTTTATTAATATTGATATAGAGCGTATAACTGACGGTGTATCCTTTACATAGAGATTGCCCGATAGTCTGTTAAGAGAATACTTGCCACCTTTTGCAGAGATAAGCTGCTTTACCATACCTTCTATGACATCGTAGGGATTTGATTTCTTCGCCCCCTTTCCTGACATCTTGAAATTTCCACTAAGGCCAGTGGATATGTCAGCCTCTCCGGCTCCAAGGACATCGCCACCCACATCGAACGTGGTATCGAGGTTTGTATCCAAAAAGTTTAAACTGAAAGTTCTCTCCTCGAAAGGTTTAACTCTGATGATATTCTGTGTAGCTTCATAATAAAGATCAAAAGAACCAAGGACTTCCCTCAGAACCGTTGCGGCGGATACCTTTTCGAAATTCAGTGTCAGCCTCTTGTTTTCATCATTTATCTTCGGGTCTATTATTATGTTTATCCCGACAGCTTTTGACAGTGAGTACAGGACTGTCTGGAGATTTTCATCCACGGCGGAAAATGAAACGATGTGATCTTCAAGAGGGTCATAGACGGGCATTACAGGTTCTACATTGATCTTTCTTGACGCAGCCTTTTGCAAGGAATCCGACAACTCTTTCTGTATGGTTTCAAGCTTGTCTGATTCTTTACTTGTCGTTGCGGAAAGAGAATTAAGAGACGGTTTCTGGGGTTCAAATATGGATTGAGGCCCGGGCGAGCACCCTGCAAAAATGAAACTAAACATAAATGTAAGCAATATTATTAACCTTTTCATTGTTTTTCCTTTGTTATTATTTTTCTTTCTGCTAAAGGTACCCAATGCTTAATTTCACGGTTTCTTATAAGGACACGGTTTGGTTCAACCTTTATAATCCTTGCCCCATCTTTCAGATGACTTCCCTCTTCATAAAAGATATCATCAATAACGCAGAACCGGTTTTTCCCTGACACAAAGGCAAGGCTGAGGTTGTAATCCGTTCGATATGGCGCGCCTCCGCTTCCACCTTTCAACGCAGACCTGGCTTCCTTTACCGGCTGGTAGCCAAAAAGTATCAGATTTACCGGTGAAAAATTCATCTCATGTGGTTGAAGAATACCTTTGATTTTTCGTGCCAAGGTTTCCATCTCTTGTATGACCGATGGCGCCGGGACAGAAATATTAACCGGCGGTTCAACCCTTTTCATAGTGTATGTCCTGCCCGGGTCTTTCCCTGTGCCCCATGTGGCATATGAAGCAACCAGCAACACTGTGAGGAAAAAGATTATAAAAGTTAACAATCCTGAATATTTTCTTTTCATCGAATCTTTTTTCTGAGTTTCAAAAGAAATATGGAAGAACTTATTTCTGTGTCAAATTTACTTTCTTCAACAGCATATTTTTTTTCTTTTAAAATTCTTTCAAAATTCTGATATCCCATATACGCTTTGTCAAAAGGAGCTTCCGACTTGCCAAAAACCTCCAGTCTTACTTCATCCTTCGTATAATCCATTTTTAATACATCCATCTTCATGTCCGCTGAGATTGCATTGGAAATATCATTAATTACTTCTTTGAAGGATGGCGCGTCTTGACAGTATGCCAGGTTTCTTACGAAAGATAGAGGTTCTTTATATGATACCCGGGGGATATCCCGGGAAATCTCACGCTGAATTTCGGACCTGGTTTTTTCAGTGGCTGTAAGCTCTTTATTTATTACATTTATTTGATGATTATACCAGAAAGCCCCTGCAACCAGCAGGAAAGCTGCCCAAAAAAAGACAACATTGGCGTAAGGAGCAATTCTCTTTGTGTAATAAAAAACCTTCTCATGGGGAGAAGAGATTCCATTAATCCCCGACATAGTTCGCACAGCCTTTATGAAGGGGAGATGATATTTCTCTCCGTCTAAAAGCACTGTGTCATCACCGGGAAAACAGATATTATCCTTTATGTCTTCAGGCCATTCCGGAGGAGGCGTCCTGTTAAGCCACAAAAGCTTTACGATTTTACCTACCTTAATTCTATTTTCAACTTCTGCTGTATTGATATCTGTTCTGACGGTATTCCAGAGGGTTGAAATTTGTTCTTCACTTTCATCAAAGGCAACACATCGATTAGCGTAATAAACTCTTTTCTTCGTTCCGATGATTAAGTCAGCAAAACGGTTATGCTGGAAGATAACAGCCACCGGTTCATTTGAACGCATTTTTTTCAGGATGGTAAAAAGAACAGAGTAAAGAGGAAATAAAATAACAGAATCCTGATTTTGTGTTATTCTGTCATAATACTGGTACAGGATTCTTGTGGGAAGTGCCGTGAAAAAGATATCTGTTGCATTAGGACCTTTCTTCTTTTTCCAATGTGTTATAATAGAGAGAGGTTCATCAAATTCGCCCGATTCCTGTAAATTCTTTCGCACCATGATCTCTACATATTTTGCAGGGGACTCTATAGTCATAGCCATTGAAACGGCTTTCCGCATATCGGAAATAAAGAATATATCGTTATCAGTATCAGTAAATTCCACAAGCTGTTCGAGCCTGTTCCCCGAAAAGCCATAGGTTATTCCATCAAGTTCAATCGCATATTTTTTTGAATTTTTAAACATCATTTACGTCTGACCACAAATGTTCCTTTCAGTTTCAAAAGAACATCCCCCTGTCTTTTCAGTTTTGAATCGGCAGATTTGCCCCGGAATGGTTTATCCTTTATCGTTTCTTTATAAGATTCCATATCGGTCTTCATATGCAGCATTACGGGTTTAAAATAATAGGATGCGGTGCTGGCAGTCTGCGATATGATACGCTCAGCCTCAGGAAAGGTAAAAATATCTTCGATGTCCACATCGTAAAAGGCCCATTTGCTCTTTTCCAATCCCGACGACACAGCAAGGTTTACAAATGTACCAACACGGTTCATAAGCACTTTTTTACGGTTTATTTCCCCCTGGTTATGCTCAAGCAGACGCACTTTTCCTGTCAACGCTTTCAATTTCTCATTTCTTAAGGCATAGTTATTGTGGACCGTGAGAAAAGAGTAAGCGCTTATGCAAAAAAAGATTGCAACTATAGCTGCTGTTATGTGATGTCTAATTGTCTTGATTTCTAACACCGTCTTTTGTCCAGACTTGATCTCATTAACTAAAATTGCATCTTCCAGCGGACTGCTTTGCTTTCATCTGTAGGACCTTCTGAAGATCTGATCCAGGGAAGAGGAGTGCCACCATCGCTTGCGATTCTTATAAAATCTCCCTTTGTTCCATCTGCTTCACCGTCTATCATTTTGTCCAGTGCCATAGCCAGTTCAAGGGGAATTGCAGTTACATGCATGTAATTGTAATTATCAGTACCATCATAATCGAAGGTGATGGAAATGTCGTGCATGTTTCCTTCACTGTCTGAATATCGGTATGTACAGGCATTGCTGCTGTTTGTAGTAGGAGAATTGAGGCCAACATTTTTCAGACCATAGTATGTTGGAGGATTCCCATTGATCAGTTGCGTACAAGTTGAAGCATCTGCTTGACCATCGGGAGGAGAGTTCCTGTCTCCCAATATCCTGCCTGTCCGGTCATAGAAGTTCATATATGCAATTTGCCATTCGTTAACAAATTTGGAATAGATTTTTTTCTGTTCAGCGCTGCGAATGATATCTTTTCCCTTGACCACCGCCCCGATAATAATGCCGATAATGATCAAGACAATAGCCATTTCAATAAGAGTGAAACCTTTGCTGCCTCCTAATAGTTTTTCCCTGTTCATTGTATTCTCCTCTCTCTATGTTCTTGTCGGAGGTCATGCCTTATCGATCATTGGTTGATGTATGACCCGACTGCTTAAACACGATATTTTGTCAAAAAACCAAAGAAATACCACAACATATTGTATATACGCAACTACATATAGACATAATATATTATAAAAAACAAGAAAAAATGCAATTTTTCAAAATATTTCTTTCGTTTAACCAGGAAGCATGTCCTGTATATGGAGAGAAAGACTTACTCTATTTTCTGCTTCCATTTTTTCAGATCTGAAAATGATCGTTCAGCGTAATGTTTTCCTCTTTCTTTTTTGGGCGCTTTCTCTGGAAGAGGCGGGAAAATACCAAAATTGACATTCATCGGCTGGAAAGTTTTCTGGTCCGTGTTTGTAATATGACGTACAAGCGCGCCGAGAGACGTGGTTTCGGGTGGAGGTATCAGTTCTTTCCCGGAAAGATAACGGTCAACATTCACCCCTGCCAGTAGTCCCATGGCCGCGGATTCTACATAACCCTCGACACCGGTGATTTGCCCTGCAAAAAACATATTGTCATGTGAACGCAATTGGAGGGTATTTCTGAGAAGGGCAGGGGAGTTAATAAATGTGTTTCGATGAATACTGCCGTATCTTAAGAATTCCGCTTTTTTAAGCCCCGGTATGAGTCGAAAGATACGCTTTTGCTCGGGCCAGGTCAATTTTGTCTGAAAACCAACAATATTATAGAGAGTAGAACTTTTATTTTCCTGACGAAGCTGGACCACCGCATATGGTCTCTTGCCGGTCTTTGGATCAACAAGACCTACCGGTTTCATTGGACCGAAAAGAAGAGTTTTCATTCCTCGTCTTCCAAGTACTTCAACGGGAAGGCACCCTTCAAAACATTTTTTATCCTCAAAGTTTTTCAGAGAAACTTCTGTGCCATTCATTAATTCCGTCCAGAACCGCTCATACTCTGATTGTGTCATGGGGCAGTTCAAATAATCCCCAACCCCGGTATCATCATATCTAGACGCTCTAAAAACCTTGCTATAGTCAATAGATTTACCATCGACGATAGGTGAAATGGCGTCGTAAAAATAAAGATGTTCACTTCCCGTGATTCCGGATATGCTCTTTGCCGCCGCATCGGAAGTAAGAGGCCCGGTGGCGATAATAACGATTGAGTCTTGCGGGATTTCGGTGATTTCCTTGCGAATTATTGTCAAACCCTTGCAGGACATGAGTTTATCTTCTATGTATCGGGAAAAGAGAATCCTGTTAACGGCAAGGGCTCTTCCCGCCGGTACGGATGTGATATCAGCCGACTCCATGGTCAGAGATCCCATAAGACGCATCTCTTCTTTCAGGAGGCCTGATGCGTTTTCTATGCTGTTTGAACGAAAGGAATTGCTGCATACAAGTTCGGCAAGGAGTGAGGATTTATGGGCGGGTGAAAATACCTCCGGTTTCATTTCATAAAGGCATACGGTCCTTCCCCTTTTCAATAATTGCCATGAGGCTTCACATCCGGCAAGACCGCCGCCGATTATTGTAACGGGTTTCGGGTTTCGAGTTTCGGGTTTAATGTGTTGAATCTCATTTGACATTTTAGCTTTGTCATTTGGCATTGGTTACTCTTTGTACCCGCACTCTTTGTTCGGGCAGGTCTTTATGATTCCCTTTCCACGGTAGTATTTTTCTACGAGGAAGGGAAACCCGCATTGCGGGCATTTTTCGGCAACGGGTTTATCCCAGAGAGCATAGGAACATTCCGGATAGTTTGAACAACTAAAGAATATTTTTCCTTTTTTTGTCCTTCTTTCACATAAAACTCCACTGCAATTTTCTTCCGGACATTTAATTCCCGTATCAAGAGGCTTCGTATTTTTACATTCCGGATACCCGGAGCATCCGAGAAACCTGCCGAATTTCCCCTGTTTGATAACCATGTTCCTGCCGCATTTGTCACAGATAACATCAGTTACGTCATCCCTGGTCTTGCTGATTTCTCCGTTGTCATTCTGTATAAAATTGCTTGTGTTTTTACATTGAGGATAGTTGGAGCAGGCGAGGAACTTTCCATTTTTGCCCCATTTGATTACCATAGGGCTTCCGCATTTATCACAGATAATATCGGTTGGTATTTCCTCCCTTTTGATATTTCTCATTTTCTTCCTGGCATTTTTGATTTCACCTTCGAAAGGGGTGTAAAAATCCTTCAGTGTTTCATACCGTGTCAGTTTTCCTTCTTCGATCAAATCCAGCTTTTCTTCCATAGATGCGGTGAATTCAACATCCACTATTCTTTTGAAATTACGCACTAAAAGTTCATTAACAATAGTTCCGAGCTCCGTTGGATGGAACCTGCCTTTTTCCAGCCTTGTGTAATTTCTGTCCCGGATCGTGCTTAAGATGGCA
>Ga0190303_1000529_pt1 | contig 15878 bp, 14 predicted proteins | sample 48700701_MG_FD_161672 | JGI IMG/M metagenome (GOLD analysis project Ga0190303, IMG submission 161672) | Hydrothermal vent sediment bacterial communities from Southern Trench, Guaymas Basin, Mexico - 4870-07-0-1_MG | ecosystem: Environmental > Aquatic > Marine > Hydrothermal vents > Sediment ...
TTTACATCCTCTGATATGGGTAATGTTGACCTGAGCATGTATACAAAGGTGATTGTCTCAAGTGTACAACCCGAGTCCCTATACCAGCATATAGCCTCCAATAAAACCTGGTGGGAAAACTGGATAGGTGATGGTGGTGTGTTCCAGTTTGACGGAGCAGAATATGTTGGCGATGACTGGTCAGGACTTATTATGCCAGGTGGGTTTACCGGTGAGCATACATACTCTGACACTGTTCATATTACATCTTCATGGCACCCTCTTGTTTCCAATCCCCATGCAATAACCGACAGCAGTTTGCAATCATGGCATTACTCCACACACGGCAGTCTTGTGAATCTACCTTCTGATTACTACCCTGTTGTGTGGAATGACTCCACAGATAAACCGGCAACTGTGATTTTCAGACTTGGTAATGGGGGTGTGATAGCAACAAAACAACCACTTGAATGGGCATGGGATAATAGAGACAACTCAATGCTTGAAAATGTAGTGCTTTACTGGGTAAATGGCGTTACTCCAAATGTACTAATGGCTATATCTGATGGCGACCAGCCTGGTGTCAGAAATGCTTTGATGAGTTTTCCAGATATTGGTAATGTTGACCATATGGATCTCACATACCATACACCAACAACGAAAGACCTTTCTCTATATGATGTGATATTCACCTGGCCAAATTATACCCCACTGGATTCTATTGCAACTGGTGACACACTTGCTGCCTTTGTGGATTCTGACAAATGGGTTATAACATGTGGATTTTCCTGGTACACAATAGGCAATCATCTGGGAGGGAATATAATGTCCATTGCCTACAACCCTTTCTATTCACCCAATGGAGGAAATCATTTTGCCGATGCAAATCTTGGATGGTATGATGGAACGCACCCTATCATGAATGGTGTTTCTGCAGTAACCACCTATTTCAGAGACTCTCTTGCCATAGTTTCTGGTGCTGATTCTGTTGCCAGATGGAATGATGGCGAATGGTTCATTGGAACAAAGGGGCAGGCAACTTCCGATGGTGGGGTAATAGGATTTAATGCCTCACCAGGTGACACACTCTACGGATACAGTTGGTCAGGGGACATGATGCTTATTCTTCACAATGCAATCCTCTGGGGTGTTACCACAGGGATTGAAGATAGAGAACCAATTATTCCTGACAGCCCAATAACCATCTTGAAGAATCTGCCAAATCCATTCACAAAGGTTACAACCATATCCTACTTTATACCTGAAGGTGGTAATGTAAACTTTAAGGTCTTCAACTCTGCTGGACAGGAGATAACCTCTATAACCACTTTTGAGAAATCAGGGGGTGTAAAACACCTTACATGGAATGCTGTTGACAATAAAGGCAAACACCTTTCCTCAGGTGTATACTTCTACACTATTGAATGGAATGGTATCATTGCACGAGGAAAGGCGACCTTATTAAGATAAGTATTGAAAGGGCTGGGTAAAACCAGCCCTTTTTTATTTTTATTCTATACCAGATACCAAATCTTGACACGACTTGAATGGGGTTGTATAATCCACCCATGGAAAGGGCAATTGGATTGTTAGAATTCATAAGTATAGCAAAGGGTATTGAATCCGCAGATGCTGCAATCAAGGCATCACGGGTTGACCTTCTTATCGCAAGGCCAATTTGTCCTGGTAAATATATCTTCGTTATCTCTGGTGAGGTGGCAGCAGTGAGAAACAGCATTGACGCAGGTAAAAAGGTTGGTGAAGATACTGTTGTGGATGAACTGGTTATCCCCAATGTTCACCCTCAGATTATCCCTGCCATTTCAGCCATAAGTTTTGTCTCTGGCTTAAAGGCACTTGGAATTGTAGAGACATTCACCTGTGCCACTGCAATTGAGGGTGCTGACCTCGCTGCAAAGGCTGCTGAAATTGAACTGATTGAACTCAGGCTTGCAATGGGGATAGGTGGAAAGTCTTATTTTACTCTCACAGGTGAGGTGGCTGCTGTTAAATCATCTGTTGATGCAGGTTCAAGACCTGCAATTGAGAAGGGTGCACTGGTTAGAAGGGTGGTCATACCTTCACCTGCTAAAAATCTGAGCAGGTTCATTCTATAGGAGGTGGTATGGAACTAACACAGGAAGACCTGAAAAAACTGGTCGCCATGATTGCCGAAGAACTGAACAGGGGTAAAACTCCATCAATTGAACCAGAGATTCCTGAGTCTTCTATGAAACAGGGAAGGGCTATCCTGACCGCCGTTGGCATTGACAGACCTGGTATTGTTGCAGGTATCTCAACAGAACTTGCCAATATGGGAATAAACATACTGGGAATTTCTCAGACAATTGTTTCTGAATATTTTGCAATGATAATGCTACTTGAGCTTAAAGGTGCCTCTCATGACTTTGAGACAATAAAATCAAGGATGGAAAGGGTTGGAGATAATCTTGGAGCAAAGATAATACTGCAAAAAGAGGAAATCTTCCAGTTCATGCATAGGATTTGATGAAAATAGGAATAGACATCGTCCATATCCCAAAGATTGGTGAAACAATAACAAAATGGGGTGATAAATTCCTCAACAGGGTATTCAGTGAAGAGGAGATTATGTTCTGCAGAAAAAGAAAGGACTCCATTACATGCTTCGCAGGCAGGTTTGCTGCAAAGGAGGCTGTCTATAAAACGCTTGGCAAAACCATCTCACTTAAATCCATATCCATTCTCTCTGGTGGAAGACCTGTGGTGGTTATAAATGGGGAAATTGCAAGAAAAATCATATTGAGCATATCCCACCATGGTGAGTACGCAATTGCGGTTGCAGTAAATTATTCCTCGTTCTTCACCTGATTCCAGATTCTATCAAGTGTTTCCAGGTCTCTTTCCTTTATTTTTTTATCCTCAAGTATTTTTTCAAGTTTATCAAACCTTCGTGCAAATTTATCACAGGCCTCCTGAAGGGCTATCTCAGGATTTATGCCCAGAAAGTTACCCAGATGGCTTACCACAAAGAGGAGGTCCCCAAGTTCCTCCCTCTTCTCATTCTCTGATTCTGCCCTTTTTATCTCCTCTATTTCCTCGTGAATCTTATCATAAACACCTGAAACATCATCCCAGTCAAAACCTTTTCTTGAGGCCCTCTCCTGTAATCTGTAGGAACGAATCAATGCAGGAAGCCCAACCCCAATCTCCTTCCAACCTTTCCCTTTCCTCTTCTCCCACTTCTCAAGAACCTCCTCTGCACTTTTTGCCCTGTCTTTACCAAAAACATGTGGATGCCGTGCAATAATCTTGTTAATTGCACCCTCCACTATTCTTTCATGGTCAAATCCCTTTTCTTCAAGTATTGCAAGTAGCATCAATGTAACAAGAAGGACATCACCAAGTTCTTCCTTCACACCATCAATGTTGTCTTCCCTTATCTCATGTATCACTTCATACCCTTCCTCAATAAGATACTCTGAAAGACTTATAAGGGTCTGTTCCCTGTCCCAGGGACAATCCCTTCTCAATCGTTTCACTATGCTGTAAAACCTGTCAAACACGCTCACGGGTTCCACAGTATCTCCATTCTCTCCCTTACAATTCTCTTTATCCATTCCATACCCCTGTTTAGATGTTTTCTCGGGTCAATAACACCGGGATTCTCCCTCAATGAATTCCTCAAGCCCGTAATGAATGCAATTCTCAGGTCAGTATCTGCATTCAGTTTTCTTATACCCCTTCTTACTGCCTCTTTCAGGACCTCATATGGAACACCATTCATCCCTTCAACATCAACCCCACTCCTTTTTGCCTCATCAAGCAACCATCCTGGGAGGGAAGATGCACCGTGAAGAACAAGGGGAACACCCGTCCTCTTTGACACCTCCTCAATCAAATCAAATCTAATTTCATGTTTCCCTTTAAACTTAAAGGCACCATGAGAAGTCCCAACAGCAGGTGCAAGGAAATCAACCCCTGTTTTGCTTACGAAAATCTCCGCCTCTTCAGGGTCAACAAGGTGCATATCCCCTGTTATTTTATCCTCTGTTCCACCTATGGTTCCAAGTTCAGCCTCAACAGGTATTCCTGCCCTATGGGCAATATCAACCACCATCTGTGTAAATTTCAGGTTCTCCTCAAAAGGAAGGTGTGAGCCATCAACCATGATGGATGTGAATCCCCATTTTATGGCAGACCTTATAACATCAATATCTCTGCCATGGTCAAGGTGCAGGGCATAGGGCGCCTTCGTTCCTTTGAGATGGGTCTTAACAAGATTCACCAGTGAAGGACCACCTCCATACTCAAGTCCTCCCTCAGACACCTGAATAATAACAGGAATCAACAACTCCTCTGCTACATCAACAATGGCCTTGAGTGTTTCAAAATTATATATGTTGAAGGCACAAACCCCCCTATCTTTCGCCATATTTAGAAGAAGTCTTGTATCGCAGAGCACTATTCCTCCTCTTCAAGGCTGCTTATAGCACCGCCAATAAAGTAAAGGAGGTCCCCAGCAATCAATGAGTATTCGTTTTCACCCTCGTCCATTGCAATGTCCGCTGCCTTGCCATGAATGTAAACACCTGTAATTGCAGAGAGGGATGGGGACTTACTCTGTGCAAGGAATCCACCGATGAGCCCTGTTAGAACATCACCAGACCCACCACTTGAAAGCCCCGAATTACCCGTTGAGTTTATGTAAATGAAACCCTCAGGTGTTGCAATGATCGTTGGAACACCTTTCAGAACAACAATGACCCCGTGTTTTTCAGAGAATTCTCCTGCACTTCCTATCCTGTCTTTTTCTATCTCTGCAATGGATTTACCTGTTAGTCTTGAAAACTCTCCAGGGTGGGGTGTGATTATCCATCTTCCCTTTGAGTTTTTCAGGTCTTCTGGTTCAATATTATTAAGCCCATCTGCATCTATTACACAAAAACCATCCCATTCTTTAAGGAGTTTCTTAACAAACATCCTTGTAGGTTCTGCAGTTCCAATACCGGGTCCAATAACAAGGACATCAAGCCCTGCAATCTTCTCCCTGATTTTTTTAATCATAGCGGGCTCATATACAGCATCCCCTCCTATGGGCACCTTTATCACCTCTGTCAGTTTCGTTTCATAGATGGGGAGTAAACCATCGGGTGTGAATATATAAACCAGGCCTGCACCTGCCCTTAATGCTCCTTCGGAGGTTAAACATGCTGCACCGGTAAAACCAGGGGACCCAGCAATAACACCAACCCTACCATAAACCCCTTTATGAGAATAGGGGAACCTGACCGGTAGAAGTGGCTTAACAAATTCATCTTCAAGCAATTCCATTCTTAAATCCTCCTCCTCAACGATCTGAGGGGGAATGCCAATATCTGTAACATAGAGTTCTCCAACAAAGTAACGGGCAGGATAAAGCAGAAGTCCTTTCTTTATGAATGCCATGGTACAGGTTGCATCTGCAAATACTGCCTCACCCTCAACCTCACCTGTATCTGCGTTCACACCTGATGGAACATCTATACTGAATATGAGTTTACCATGTATATTCATCTCCTGAATAACATCCCTGTAAATACCCTCTGGTCTGCCTTTGAAACCTGTCCCAAATATGGCATCAACAACCGCATCAGCATGGTTGAGCAACTTTCTTAATCCTCTTTTCTTCAATTTATTGTATGGATGGATTGGAATTCCAAGTTTTTCTGCAACATCAAGGTTTATGCGTGCATCTCCTTTAACATCCTTCTTCTCACCCAACAGAACAACATCAACATGTATCCCTTCATTCCACAAATGCCTTGCCACAACAAATCCATCACCACCATTGTTCCCCTTACCACATACTACACACACGCTCTGGAGCATATCCAATGAAACCATATCCTTAATCATCTCCACCACTCCGATCCCAGCGTTCTCCATAAGGGTTGTTCCTGGTATACCAAGCCCCTTTATAGTCTTCTTATCCAGCATCCTCATTTCATCCACAGAAAGCACCTTCATAAAACCCTCCTTTTTTTACTATTTAATTTCTTTTTATATCTTTTGTCAAGGCTTCGTCATGCCTCAAAAGAATCTCTACAAAATAGAATCAGAATCTACTTTTATCTTATCAGGATAAGTTTATGGAGGCGATTCCTTCTTCCTTTTATCCTTAAAAAGTAAATCCCATCAGGAAGATTGAAATTAAGGGTTACACTGTTCACTCCCCGATTTACCTCTATCTCCTTTTCACTTATCCTTCTTCCCGTAATGTCAAATAACTCAAATTGAGCCATTCCACCTGGATGGAGCAGTTTCACCTTAAAAATCCCTCTACTTATATTGTTCTCCACCCTCACAATCTCCGGGGTTAACAGAACAAGAAAATCTCCCTGTGATAATCCAGACATATCTTCAAGGATAGGTTAAAGCCCAGCATTATTCCCATTCAATGGTGTATACTCCTCATGAACCGTGATAAATGCAGATAACAATGTATCCTCTGAAACATTTGATGAAAATCCATAGGAGGAAAGAGGATAGGGTGAACGCTCAGTATCTACTGGGGATGGTCTTACATTTGGTGGTAAGCTATCAAAGTTTTCAAAATAAAATATTGTGGATAAAAGTAAAGCAATCATTTTTCACCTCACTTCTATTGCAGTTGCTCCTATATTACCACTATTATAAAGTTCTCTTGGTGTAACTGGGTCGGTGACGTCACATATCCGAAGTTCCCCTCCAGAGGTGTAATAAACCTTCCCCTCTTTATATACAACATGCACTCCTGGACTTTTATATGAATCTCCCGAACCCTTCTTATCAACCGTGTCTATCTTTACAGGATTCGCAGGGTCTCCAATGCTTATTACATCCAATTGATCATTTAATATGTTATGAAAATATATCAATGTGTCCTCTATTGCCATCCACCCTTTCATATCTCCCACAATTCCCTTCTTCACTGGTTTTTGGGGGTCACTCACATCTATGCTCCTTAAATTTTCCGCTGAATCAGGTGAAGAGAACACATAGCCTCCTATCCCATTAATGCAATAATACCCATCCGTATCTATCCCACCAACCTTCTTGAGATTATAATCCTGCTTTGATAAACTCCTTATCCCTGACACACTCTTATAACTCCCCACCTTCAAAAACCTGTAAACCCTGCCACCAGCATACACAAAATATACTCCTGAACTTAAATCCCCTGTGTAAACACGATACCTCTCACCAGTAAAACTGTATTCCACTTTCATATCCCTCCCAACAACATCATACACCCTTATTCCTCCACTGTTTCCCTTCACAACAACATATTCACCTGTTATATCCACTTCCAATGAATCATCCTCTTCCACACCTATGGGAGGAAAGGTGTATATCAATAAACTGTCACCTGTCCCAACATAAACATACTCACCATTCACATATACATCCATGGGATTTCCTGGTGGCTCAACCGCATCAAGTAACTGGGGATTTGATGGGTCTGATATGTCATATACAAATAAACTTCCCTGATATACTGTATCAGGGTCCCATATCCGTGTATCCCTTGATACAACATAAAGCAAATCCCCCTGTAAATATATGTTCCTTACATCACCAGCAGCATATACCTCACTCACAAAAACTGGATTTATACTGTCACTGGCATCAAAGATGGTAACACCACCCATCCATAAACTTATTGTTGATGGGTCCCGTGTTAATCCAAAGTATAAATAATCCCTGTAAAACCATATGTCTGTTACAAACCTTGGATATTCACCGTTTGTTGCATCAAAAGAGGCTATCTCATATACACTATCAGGGTCTGTAACATCGTATATCCTACAACCTCCAATATACGCTATTGTCCCATAAAGGGATAAAGAGAGTGTGAAGAACAGAAGAACATACCTCATTATTACCTCCAGATTATTTATTTACACTTGCAAAATCCAGTAATATCCATAATCTGCTCCATGCTCATCCCATGTTATTATTTTATTCCCCTCATTTCTAATGTCAAGAAATCAAGACTTATTGACATAACCATAATACTAATTAAGATCCTTTCGTATAAAAATAGGTAAAGGAATTTAACGAAGAAAAATGGGGAGGTTAAAAATTTGACAGTTCGATAAATTTATAAATTTATCCTCCGTCCCCCGAGGAAAAAAATTAACAACTTAACCCTTGACTTTTTGTCTAATTTCTGCTTGAATTATTTTATGGCAATACCGAAGGATGTTTTTTTAGATGATTTAACAGGTGTATACAACAGGAGGTATCTACTTCACTGGATTGATGGTGAGATAAAGAAATCCAGGAGGTATAGATTACCATTTTCCATAGTTCTTCTTGACCTTGATGACTTCAAGGAAGTGAATGATGTTCATGGTCATTTAAAGGGGGACCTCGTTCTAAAGTTATTTGCCCAGTACTTAAAGGGAACTCTGAGGGAGGCGGATGTTATAATCAGGTATGGTGGTGATGAGTTCATAGCCCTTCTTCCCAACACACCGAGGGAACAGGCCCAGATTGTGGCAGAGAGGATAATTGACCAGGCTAAGCGTCAGACCTTTTCAGGGATAAAGTTATCAGCCAGTGCAGGCATAGCCACCTTCCCCATTGACGGGGAGACATGGGAGGAACTCTTCAGGGTTGCTGACAGGCGGCTTTATTCAGCAAAGAGAAAAGGCAAGGGTTGTGTTGGTGTTATTGGTGAGGAGCTGGGTGAACTTGTGATACCCACTCCCCATTTAATAGACAGGAAGAACGAGATGAAGGAGATTGAGAGGCATATACTTGATTCCTCTCGCGGTTTATTCATTGTTGGTGGTGGTGCAGGTGTGGGCAAGACCAGGCTTGTGAAGGATGTAGTGAGCAGTATGCCAGGGCTGGTGCTGTTTACAGGTCATTCCTACGCAACGATGCATTCCTCACCCTATTTTGCCATAAGGGATTTATTCAGCAACATTATCCAGACCCATGAGGATGAGGTGAGGGATGTCTATGTGAATGATTTAAACATCCAGCAAAAGAGGGAGATATCCAGGATAATTCCCATTGTCTCTGGTTATTTAGAACCCCTTGTTGGCGATAAGTTCATGTTATTTGAAAGCATCCAGCAATTCTTCATCTCACTTTCAAAGAGGATAAAGTTCGCAATACTATTTGATGACCTCCACTGGGCAAGTGAATCAACCATTGAACTCCTCTATTACCTTATAAAAACCCTGCAGGATATTCCCATTTTTGGCACATATAGAATTGAAGAAATACACCAGACACCTCTGGAGGAAACAATCAGAATACTTGGAAGGGAAAGGTTATACAAATTACTTATGCTTGAACCACTTGAGCGCATATATACTAAGGAGATGCTTGAGGTAATATTGCAGGGTCTGGCGAGCAATGAACTTGTTGAGTATGTTTACATGGAGAGTGGTGGGAATCCATTCTTTATAGAGGAAATCCTAAAAGAACTCCATAAGACCCAGGCCCTCCATAAAACAGGCGATGCCTGGTTTATAAGCAAAAGCCCCTCAATCTCCATACCAAAGTCCATTGAGGATACGGTTCTTTATAAACTTCAACTTCTAAATGATAAAAAAAGAAGGATAGTTGAGATTGCTGCATGTATTGGAAGGGATTTTAGCTTTCCCCTTCTCCTCCAGATTTCTGGTTATAACGAAGGCGAATTGTATGACATCCTTGACGAACTTGTTTCTCTTGGTCTTCTGAGGGAGATAACGCCTAATTCCCGTTATTACTTCACCGAGGATGTATTCAGACAGGTTGTTTATGCCAACATTCCGAGAGGCAAGAGGATGAAAATTCACATGGATATCGCCAATATAATAGAGCATCATTTTAGAGAGATTTCATACTGGCATGAACAACTCGCTTATCACTACTTTATGGGTGGAGAAAAGAAAAAACTCCTAGAATTTGCAATAGAGGCGGGAATGAAGGCAAAAGAAGTTTATGCACATGAGGAAGCACTAAAATTCTTCTCATGGGCGCTCCAGGGAGAGATCCCCAGGGAGAAAAGGGTGGAAATTCTACTTATGATGGGAGAGGTGAGTGTGTTGAAGAGTGATTACAGAAATGCTATCTCCTTCCTTGAAGAGGCCGTTTCACTGGCATCTGGTGCATTAAAGGGAGAGTGTTATCAAAAACTCGGCTGGGCCTTTGCAGAAATGGGGGACTATTCCAATGCCCTGAAGGTTTTAAGAAAAGGAAGAAAACTTTTCACAGATAAGAACAAAAAACTTATCACAGATATTGAGATCGCATGGGCATACAGGGGCCTTGGTAAAATGGAATCAGCCCACAGAAAAATAAACAGTGTTATTGAAAAACTTGATAAGGAAAAATTCGGGCATGAATACTCAAGGGCACTCACAATCCATGCGATCCTTCATGCAGATGAAAAGGACTATAAATCCGCTATGAAATACTACCATGAGGCCATGGAACTGAAACAAAAACTGAATGACAGGATAGGGATAGCACATATATACCTTGATGCCGGAGTTATCTATGCAGAACAGGACGATTATGAATTGGCAGAAAATTACTATTCAAAGGCACTTGAGATATATATAGAAACAGGATACAAAAGCGGAGAGGCCTCTGTTCTCAACAACCTTGGTTCTCTCTATTTAAGAATGAACCTCATTCATAAGGCAGAAGAGCACTTCAGAAAGGCCCTGAGAATAGCAGAATGGGTTGGGGATATTTCCAATAAACTTCACCTTCTCAGGAATCTTGGATACATCATGTACGTCAATGACTTTCTGGACGAGGCTGCTAAATTTTACAATCAGGCATTAAACATTGCCAGGGAGAACAATAATGATGAATGGATTATCAGGTTGCTTGGTAGTTTAATTTACTTAAATATAGAAGGGTTTCATAACTTTGATGAGGCTGAAAAACTGATAAATGAAGCAAAATCCATGTTTCCACAGATTGAAGATAAACTGCTTAAGTCGTGGATACACTCCCTTGAAGTGGAGCTTATTCTGAATAAGGTGGAGGAAGAACTTGATATAAACGCCATTGAAAAGGCAATATACATCATAAAAGATATGGTGATCCCTGAGGTTCAGAAGTCAAAAAACAGATATTCACTCATGGAAGCCTATTCAAAACTTGCAAGATGTTATGCATTCAAGAAATGGGACAAATGGGGTGAGAGATACATAAAACGCTACCTCAAAGAAGCGGAGAAGGAGGTTGACAGAAGCGTGTCTGCTGATGCTTACTTCTACGCAGGGGAGTTTTACAGAATACTTGGTAATAAGAAAAAGGCAATTGTTTTCTACAGAAAGGCTCAGGAAATTTACAGGGAATTTGATTTTGCGCGCCCGGTGAAGGTGATAGAAGAAAAACTCAAACTACTATCAAATAAAAAGAAAAAGTAACCTTATTCTTTACCCATGTCCCTATAAATTATTCTTATGTCCTTAAAATCACTTGAAAGCTTCTCATATACTGCATCTGCAATAACAATTGACCTGTGTTTCCCACCCGTGCACCCAAAGGCAACTGTAAGATAAACCTTCCCTTCCTTTTTGTAAAATGGTATAAGGTATTTTAGATAAGATACTGTTCTCCTCAGAAAACCTGCTGTTTCTTTTTTCTGGAGGACAAAATCCCTCACTGCCTTATCCCTTCCAGTTAAAGGCCTCAATTCTTCAACAAAGTATGGGTTTGGTAAGAAACGAACATCAAACACAAGGTCTGCGTTTTCGGGCAATCCATACTTGAATCCAAAGGCTATTATGTTCAGATAAAAAAGCCTTCCTCCACCAAAGATATTTGAAACAAGTTCCCTTAAATCGTGGACTGAAAGGTGTGTGGTATCAATTGTTCTGGTTGTGAGAGGTGCAATGACTTTAAGCCTCTCCCGCTCCCTGTTTATGCCCGTTTCAATATCCCCAAGGGGATGCCTCCTCCTTGTTTCCGAGTATCTCCTCTTTATAACCTCGTCCCTCGCTTCAAGGAAAAGAATCTCTGTTCTTATCCCTTCCTTTTTCAACGCCCTGAACACATCCCTGAAAACATCAAGGAACTCACCCTCTCTGACATCAACAACAATGGCAATATTCTCTGGTGTTATATTCGTCCCCTTGAGAATCTCAACAAACTCAAGAATCAAAGGAACAGGCAGGTTGTCTATGCAATAGAATCCAAGATCCTCCAGTGCCCTTAAAGCCGTGCTTTTCCCCGCACCTGAAAGCCCTGTAATAAAGACTATTCTCATTCCCTGTCTTCCTCAAGCCTTGTTATTTTTTTTGCCTGCTTCTTCATAAGTTTTATGAGTTCAGAGTTCAATATCTTTGCAGTATCAATACCCATTTCTTTCAAAATGTGATTCATTGCAACAAGTTCACAGAGCGTAGCGATGTTCTTACCCGGCACAAGGGGAATTTCAACAAGCGGAAGGTCAATCCCAAGCATGCTTGTCATACTGGTTTCAAGTCCTGTTCTTGTATAATCCACCTCTGCGTTCCATTCTCTAAGGTTCACAACAACCTCCACCCTCTTGTGCAATCTCAGGGCCCTTATACCATATAGTAAACCTATATTCACGATCCCTATTCCTCTGATCTCCATATGGTGCTTGAATATCTCTGATGGCTCAACCCCTTCACCAATCAGAATGTTTCCCCTCCTCTTCACCCTGACCACATCATCTGCAACAAGTCTGTGCCCCCTTGCAACAAGGTCAAGGGCTGCTTCACTTTTACCAATACCACTCACACCTGTAAAGAGAAGCCCTATCCCATAGACATCAACAAGTGTGCCATGGATAACCTTTTCAGGTGCAAGTTTGTCTTCAAGATAAAAATGGAGTGTTTTCTGGATGTCATGTGTATTGCCCGGTGCAGTAAAAAGGGGTATATCAAGCCTATTGCACTCCTTCTTGAGGTAATCAAAGGGTTTGTATCCCCTTGTTATGATTACGCAGGGTACGGAGAAGGAGAGAAGCCTGTCAATGGCTTCCTCCCTCTCCTTCTTCTTAAGTTTCTTCAGGAAGTTCATCTCCCTGTTTCCCAGAACCTGCAGGGAAGACGCAGGAAAATGCTCTGTGTATCCGATTAGAACAAATGCAGGCCTGTTTATATAAGAACTCTTCACCTCTCTATCCAGGCCATTGAAACCTGCAACCATTTTAAGGGCAATCAGTTCCTGATTATCTTCAAAAACCTCTTTAATCTTTATAGACTTACTGCCCTCCATTATGCTCCCTGATTCTATCATCAAGTTTTACAAGCCGGGATTTCAATTTTTTATATGCCTGGTCAAAGGCCGCATATGAATCATGGTGTATGGCCTTTGCTGTTATCACATTCTTCTTGGTTTTCAAAACTATTTCAGCCTTACGCATGTTACCATCCAGGTCAAGTATCACCTCAACATGCTGAATAAGGCTGTTGAATCTGTCAAGCTTTTCCATACGCTTCTCAATCCTGTTCTTCAATGCTTCAGTGGGCTGGAAATGCCTTGTTGTTAAGGTGAATTCCATAACTCCTCCTTTTTTAAGATAGTTGGTTTTTTGAAAAGGTCCAGGGTTTCAGGATGGTCCCTGTTGAAGTGAAGGCCCCTTGACTCCTTTCTCTGGTATGCTGAATACGAAATGAGATAACCAAGGATTGCCATGTTCCTTGCCTCAAGGGACCTCCTGCTAACACCACCTGAATCAATCACCTCCTGTATGTCCTCCAGAATGATGGGAAACCTCTTCAGTGCCTTCTCAAGCCTTGCATCACTCCTGACTATTCCAACATAGTCCCACATCGTATGTTTAATCTCTTTTATAAGATGTGCAACAACAACCTCCTCTCCATCAGGACAGCACTTATCCACCATGTATTCAGGTATATTTTCTGGTTCAGAAGGTTTAAAATCTTCAAGGGAGGCCCTTGCTGCCCTGCTGGAAAAAACAAGTGCTTCAAGCAATGAATTACTCGCCAGCCTGTTTGCACCATGAACGCCTGTATAGGCAACCTCTCCTGCTGCATATAATCCATCAAGTTCGGTCTTTCCCCATAAATCAGTTGCCACTCCACCACAGAGATAGTGTGCTGCCGGGACCACTGGAATGGGTTCGCGGGTTATATCAATATTCTCCTCAAGGCACATTCTGTATATATTGGGAAACTTTCCCTTTATTTTTTCAGCAGGTATGTGCCTTATATCCAGGAACACATACTCATCACCTGTCTCTTTCAACACCCTATCAATTGCCCTTGCAACCACATCCCTTGGCGCAAGTTCCTTATCAGGATGAATCTCTTCCATAAACCTTCTTCCCCTCTTATCAATCAGTATCCCTCCCTCTCCCCTCACTGCCTCTGATATAAGTAAATTCCTCTCCCTTGGCTTTCTTGAATACAATGTGGTGGGATGGAACTGGACAAACTCAAGATTACCAACACTGCATCCAGCATTGAACCCGATGGCAATCCCATCACCTGTTGCAATTGGAGGATTTGTTGTGTGAAGATATACCTGTCCACCCCCGCCTGCTGCCAGCATAACAACACCTGCAGAAATGATGATCATCTCATTGGTCTGTTCATCTATTGCATATACTCCCACACACCTACCATCATCAACAACAAGGTCTATTACAAAAAAGTTTTCAAATATCCTGATGTTGGGTTGTTCCCTCACCCTCGCGAGAAGTGCCCTCTCAATCTCCCTTCCCGTTAAGTCCTGCGCATGTAGAATTCTCCTGTGGGAATGCCCACCCTCCTGCCAGAGGTCAAGAACCTCTTTCCCATCAACCTTCCTTGTGGAGAACTCCACACCAATATCCATGAGTTCCTTGACCAGTTTTGGCCCTTCTTCCACCATAACTTTAACAGCCTCTTGGTTTGATATTCCAGCACCCGCTTTAAGTGTATCTGCAATATGTGATTCAAAGGAGTCATCGGGCCCAAAAACCGCTGCTATTCCTCCCTGAGCGTAGTTTGTATTTGCATCAGTTTTATATTTCTTGGTAAGAACAATAACCTCTCCCTTTTCAGCCACCCTGAGTGCAAAGTTCAATCCAGCAAGTCCACTACCTATAACTGCAAAGTCTGTCTTTATTCTCTGACGCGCCATATCTCAGCCCCCAGCCTTTTCAATTTTTCCTCAACCCTCTCGTATCCTCTATCAATGTGATAAACCCTTGAAACCTCTGTTTTCCCCGTGGCAACAAGTCCTGCAATCACAAGTGCTGCAGATGCCCTCAGGTCAGACGCCATGACAGGTGCTCCACTGAGGGAGGGCTTACCCCTCACAACCACATTCTGTCCATCAATCGTGAGGTCAGCGCCCATTCTCATAAGTTCGGGAACATGCATGAATCTATTCTCAAATATGGTCTCAGTAATCACGCTCACTCCATCTGCAATACAGAGAAGGGCCATGAATTGTGCCTGCATATCCGTTGGGAACCCGGGATAGGGTGATACCCTTATGTCTGTTGAACGTATCCTGCCCTGTCCTTTAACCCTGATTTCCCTTCCCCTCCTCTTTATATCTGCCCCTGTTTCCTCAAGTTTTCTCAACACTGCATCAAGGTGTTCAGGGATTACATTCCTGAGCACAATATCACCACCTGTTATTACGCCAGAAACTGCATATGTTCCTGCCTCTATCCTGTCTGGTATGATTGTGTATTCAACAGGGTTTAACTTCTTCACACCTGTGATCTCAATCCTCCTCGTACCTGCACCACTGATTTCAGCACCCATCGTCCTGAGGAAGTTGGCAACATCCACAACCTCGGGCTCCATTGCTGCACCATCAATAATCGTTTTACCACTGCATCTTACTGCTGCCATCATTGTGTTGATGGTTGCACCAACACTGGGGCCCTTAACCCCCTCAAGGAATATCTCTTTACCAATCACCCTTTCAACCTCTGCCTC
>Ga0190303_1000530_pt1 | contig 15864 bp, 16 predicted proteins | sample 48700701_MG_FD_161672 | JGI IMG/M metagenome (GOLD analysis project Ga0190303, IMG submission 161672) | Hydrothermal vent sediment bacterial communities from Southern Trench, Guaymas Basin, Mexico - 4870-07-0-1_MG | ecosystem: Environmental > Aquatic > Marine > Hydrothermal vents > Sediment ...
AATTTCATTTAATGAACTCGAATCGTCAATGAATATCTGCGCCTTATCCAATTCTCCTGCGGCTATTACAATTCCCTGATAATCGCTCCTCGTAACGATACCACTTCTTATTCTCGAAGCATCCACCCCGCTTCTAATACAGAGCATTCTCCAAACAAGTGATCTGTTGGGCATTTCGAGAGAAAAGAAAGCCATGGGAATATTATTCCTTAAATTGTTAGCCATTATATTTAAAGCAAAAGCCGTTTTTCCCATTGAAGGTCTTCCCGCTATTATGACAAATTCCCCCTTATGAAAACCGTTAATTAGTCTGTCAAGATCTTTGAAACCGGTAGGAATACCCATAATCGGTTTTTTACTTTCGAGAATCTCCCCTACCTGACTTATTATTGCTTTGGCTATTTCCGAAATATCTTCGAGTTCGAATTTGGTATTTTTGATTTTAATATTTAAAATGTTCTTTTCCGCGAAATCGAGAATTTCATCGGGCGTGTTGTCACTGTTTATGACCTTTGATTTTATCATATCGGAAATTTCCAACAATTTGCGTAATACATATTTATCCTTAATTATCGAGATATATGAAGGAGCATTAAATGTCTCCTCTTCGATAAGAGAATTTATATACTTTACACCACCGGCTTTTGTTAACAGTTTTTTTCTTTTCAGATGTTCTTTTAATGTCAAATTGTCAATTGCACCGTTTCTTTCTCTACTCATTTCCACAATAGCACGGAAGATCAAACGATGTTGTTCTATGGAAAAAACCTCATCCGTTTCAAGATCCGCTATGACGTCATCTATTATATCGTTATATATTAACATCGAACCGAGAAGAGCCTTTTCGGCTTCAACTGCCCTCGGTATCTCCATGCTCATCGCTCTATCACCTCTTTGAGCAGCTTAAAATCGTTTCTCATCTTTTCATCCAAATTCCCGTTACGTAGAACCGCAGCAGGATGTAGCATAGGCAAAAGCATCACACCGTTAAAATCGATTATATTTCCCCTCTCCTGCATTATTCGGACTTCTCTTCCCAATAGTGTTTTAAGCGAATATCGGCCTAGTGTTACTATAATTTTCGGTTCTATTATTTCTATTTGCTCCTTCAGGTAAGGAAAACACGCATTTATCTCTTCCTCAATGGGGTCTCTATTCCCCGGTGGTCTACATTTTACTATATTTGTAATAAAAACATCTTTTCTGTTCAATCCGATTCCGTTAAGGTATGAAGATAACAAATTGCCTGCTCTCCCTACAAAAGGTAATCCTTGTAAATCTTCATTCTTTCCTGGAGCTTCACCTATAAAAACAATATCTGCATCGACATTCCCCGCACCAATTACGAATTTCGTTCTCGTTTTATATAATGGACATTTTTTACAATTTTTAAGTTCTTTATAAATTTCAATCATCCGTTCTCTTTTTTCTTCATAAGTCGATTGTTTCATTTTTTTATTTCCGTTTTTCAATATAAATTGCTTTTGCCCGAGAGCTCTTTTTATTTCTATGTACTGCTTCATATATTTTTCAATTCTTCAACAATGCGAACGGCTATCTCCTCTTTTGAACCTGATATTATACCGGAAATGTAACCGTCTTCCCTAATTAATCTAATTGATGAATTATTATTTCCTATGGCTGAAATATCATTCAATATAATTGCATTCAAACGCTTCTTTTTGAGCTTTTCCTTTGCCTTTTCAATATTCATTCCATTTTCCAGAGCGAACCCGATAATGGGTATATCAAACATCTCCCTTATAGTCTTCGTTACATCGATATTTTCTTTCAATTTCAGTACATTTAATTCATCCTTATGAAATTTACGATTCCCTTGATTTTCCACAATGAAATCCGATATGGCGGCAGCCATTATAAGTGTAGTATTTTCGGAGATGTTTTCTTTTAACGAATTTAACATTGATTTTGTATCATGAACTTCAATCGTATAAAGGTACGGAGGAATCTCAAGCGATGTTCTCCCCTTAACCAAAACTACATCGGCTCCTTTGAAGTAGAGTTGTTTCGCTATTTCTGTTCCCATTTTCCCTGAAGATCTATTGGTAATTACACGAACGGGATCAATTGCTTCCTCTGTTCCACCTGCTGTTACGATATACCTTTTTCCCATGTATGCATCATCTTTATCGATATGTCTCTTTACTATAGCAAATATTGTTTCGATTTCAGGCAGTCTGCCTCGTCCCGTATCCCCGCATGCTAAGTAGCCGTTCCCCGGTTCTATTAGGGTAAATCCGTAGTCTGTTAATTTTTTCAGATTTTCCTGAAAAATAGGATTGTTCCACATATTTACATTCATACTTGGGGAAAATATTATTTTTTTACGGTCAGCAGCAGCAATAATGGATGTTAATAAATTGTCAGCAATACCCGAAATAATTTTTCCTATTGTGTTAAATGTTGCCGGAGCAATTAAAATAACGTCAGCCCATTTTGCCAATTCTATGTGTTCTGCATTAACAATATCCTCTTGAGAAAAATTATCTGTATATACTTTATTACCCGTTAACATCTCAAGTGTCTCTTTTGTAACAAATAAACCGGCATTTTTCGTTAGAACGGTTTTTACATCATAACCGCCCTTTATAAACAATCTAACAAGTTCCGGTATCTTATATGCTGCAATTCCCCCTGTTACGCCGATAAGTAAATTAGACATCTTCCTCTATTTTTATTGGATTCTCCAATATATCTTTAAGGGCTAAAATTGTTGGTTTTTCTTTCGGTCTATCCAGTATCTCACCGATGGCTTCTTCCATCTTCAAAGCATCTACATATTCTTGATTAATCTTTCTCGCTTTTTTTGCAGTTAAAATTACGGCAAGATATTTGTTGGGGTATCTTTTCCAGATTTCCTCAATACTAAAGAATTCTTTCTTCATTCTTTAAATCCTCCTTAAACTTTTTAATAAGTTTCTCGTTTCTAAATATTTTCAATCGTTCACTGTTTATTATTCCATCCACGTCATCAATAGCTTTGTCTAAATCATTGTTAATAACAATATAATCGAATTCCCCAATTTTTTCAATCTCTTCCTTCGCATTATGCAATCTTTTTTTTATTGTATCCATATTATCCTGTTTTCTATTTAAAAGTCTTTCTTTCAGTGCTTTTATGTCCGAAGGCATAATGAATATCAGTACGGAAGAATCGGGAAATTCCTTTCTTATGCTTCTTGCACCCTGGACATCTATGTCCATTATAACAATTTTATTCTCTTCAATGAGTCCTTTTATACTGTTTTTCGGTGTTCCGTAATAGTTTCCATGAACAATCGCCCATTCGATGAACTGATTTTCCTTTATCATTTCTTCGAATTCATCTTTTGTTTTGAAATAGTAATCGATCTTATCCTTTTCATTTATTCGCTTTTCTCTTGTTGTCGCTGAAATCGAATAAACAACATCATCTCTTCTTTTCTCTATTTCACGACATATAGTTGTTTTTCCCGCACCGGAAGGAGCAGCGATTACTACAATAAATCCACTACTACTCGACATTCTGCACCTGTTCTCTTATTTTTTCGAGACTGTCTTTAATTTTTACAACTTCAAACGAAATATCGTTATCGGGCAGTTTTGAACCTATTGTGTTTACTTCGCGTCCCATCTCCTGTAAGAGAAAACCCATCTTTTTCCCTACATGTTGCTTTTGCAACATTGTTTTGAAATTGTGTATATGGGTTTCCAGTCTTTGTATCTCCTCACTTATATCATATCTATCCGCTAAATACACGATCTCCTGTTCCACACAATTTTGAGAAAGTTTGTCCAGGCTAAGCTCTTCGACCCTTTTTTTAGCCATTTCAATTTTTTTTGCCTTTAAATCACCGGATGATTTTTTTATATGTGATACAATCTCTTCAACAATTTCCAATTCTTTTAAAATGAATTCTTCGATGGCTTTACCCTCTTCTTCCTTTATCATATTCATAGAAATTACCGCTTTATCAATGGCTCGTTTAAACTTATCAACAAAAAGACTTTGCTCAGCGGTTTCCTTTGAAAGTATTTCGGGAAGAGATAAAAACGATACAAAATCCAATTCTCCGAAATCCACTTTATCACTCAGCTCTCTATAAAGCTTGATGTACAAATCCGCTTTTTTCATATTTATTGAAGGTATTTTGTCCTCACTACCCGTAATAGCGATTTTAACATAGTACTTTCCCCTAATACAGCTATTTCTTAGATATTGTGTAAGTTCAACTTTTAGATTTTCAAAATTCTCGGGTAAGACTACCTTGGCTTCGAAATATCTATGATTTACCGATGAAATCTCACATTTTATTTGATAACCGTCTTCCTCCACTATTCCGGTGCCATAACCGGTCATACTCTTCATACATCCACCTAAATTATAAATGTTACAGGTCCATCATTCTCAAGTTCAACCTTCATATATTCACCGAACTCTCCCGTTTTGACATTCAATCCGGTTTCTTTGAATATATCGACAAAATGAGAATACAATCGTTTTGCATCATCTACCGTAGCCGAGTTGGAAAAATCCGGTTTTTTACCTTTATTTAAATTAGCTATCAATGTAATTTGCGATATTATCATAATATCACATTTCTCTTCCAATATTGTTCTTCCCAACTTTCCATTACTATTTTTAAATATTCCTAATTTTAGAATTTTTTCGGAATATCTGTTTACCATGTCAAATGTATCACTTTTTTCAATTCCAATCAATATTAAAATCCCTTTATTGATTGAAGATACAACCTTTTCCGCTACTACAACCTTACAATAATTAACTCTCTGTATAACCGTCTTCATCAAAAATAGATCTCGAATTCAAATGGGTGTGGATGAAAGCTAACTGTAGCACTTTCAATTCTCTTGATTTCAATCCATTTTTTTATGAATTCTCCATCGACAACACCCGTATCCGTAAGATATTTGTTATCCCTTTGTAGTTCACTTAGCGCTTCATCGAGATTGAGTGGAATCCTTTTTACCCTTTTGTAAGATCGTCCGTAAACTGCAGGAGTTCCCGGATCAATTTTATTTTTTATACCGTCGATCCCTGCAAGTAGCATACTCGTTATAGCAAGATAAGGGTTGCTTGTTGCATCAGGTGGTCTGAATTCTATATCAATACTTTTGATGTCCTTTATATATGCAGGAATTCTAATTGCAGTTTCTCTACATCCTTCGGAATATTGCAAATTAACCGGGGCTTCAAATCCGGAATTTAACCTTCTGTAGGAATTTGTAGAGGGATTTGTAATCGCCGCTATAGATCTACCGTGTTTAATTATTCCACCGATATAGTTTAATCCGATATCACTTAAAATGTTTTTCTTGTCTCCGAAAATAGATACTCCATCTTTTTCCAGATACTGGTGAAAATGTAGACCATTCCCCGCTTCATTATAAATAGGTTTTGGCATAAATGTCAATATAAGATCATTGTTAAGGGCAAGATTCTTAAGATAGTATTTGGCAATTTGTATATTATCCGCTGTTTTTAGTGCCGTATCGAATTGAAGTTCGATTTCATGCTGCGAATAACGCCCGACTTCGTGATGATGATATTTCACCTTTATCCCCATCTCTTCCAATAATTCACATGCATAGGATCTAAAGTTGAAATATAAGTCTCTAGGCGCATCAGCATGGTACGATTTTCCACCATATGATTTGAAGATATCCTGTTCATCACTGTCAATTCTGACATAAGTATTCAATTTATCATTAGATACCTCTATGTTTCTAAAAATGTAAAACTCTAGCTCAGGTAAAAATTTCACCTTGTCACAAATTTTTTGTTTCTTTAAATAGTTGATTGTTTGCTCGAGTATATATCTCGGATCCATTTTGAATCTCGTTCCATCCGTGTTGTATATGTTTCCTAAGAAAGAAAGTGTTCTAATTTCAGATAACCTGTCAAGATGAGCCGTTTCAATATCCGGCTTTACAATCAAATCACTTTTCCCTGAAGAGCTGAATCCCACGACACTTGATCCATCAAAACCCACGCCATTTTTCAATGCCTTTTCAAGATAAGATACGGGTAATGTGACATGTCTGAGTATTCCTGCGAGATCCGAATATTTTATGTCAATAAATTTAACATTCTCGTCACTTATCATTTTATTGATATCAACCATCATACCTCCTTATTTGTTGGCGATATTATAGTTAAAAATCGCCTATAAGTCAATTGATTTTATGCTTTTAATTATAGGAGAGATATATACATATTAATCTCTAAAAATCGGGAAACAAAAAGTTAAATTCCGAAACAATGAAAAGTAAAAACCAATTCAGATTCTTTTACTTTTACTCCTCAATTTGCAATACTTTTCCTACTCCACCTCTTACAAATTTTTCGGGATATATGTCTTTCAAGTCATTTGCAAAAAATGTGCAATGTAAAGGACAAATGTAATCAATATCCTTTATTACATCAAAATCGTTAAAACCGTGCAATCCTCCTATGAGCCATATAGGTCTTCCAAATTCCGATGCAACTTTTATAATTCTCTTTACTCCGGGATGTCCGCATCCGACAACAACGACAACGCCATCTTTTGTTTTTATTACCAATGATTGTTCGATACCACCGAGTTCCCCCGTCGAATAAAAGTTATCTATCAACATTCTACTCTTTTCAATTCTTATTGCATTTTTTATATAAGATAATCTCGGAAAAGAAGGGGGTATATAAATTTTTGCTTTGTACCTTTCCAGAACTTTTTTTAATCCTCCCGTGTGGTCTAAATGGGGATGTGAAATGAAAACCATATCTATTTCTTTTTTATCAAGATTTAGTGTTTTCATATTTTCAAATAGAATATCTGCATTCGCTCCTGTATCAAAAAGCAGGTTTTTTCCATATGCTTCTATAAAACAGGAAAATCCCCAATCCGGTATCAAATTATCTACAAATTTTCTATTGTCATAAATTATAGTTATTTTCATAAATCTACTCCATTTCAATTCCTTAATAAAATTATATCACAAAATATCGTAATGTAAAATGATAAAAATTATAAAATCGAGGAAATATAGATAATAGCAATGGATAAAATATAAAGAAGTGAAACGGAAGGCAGCAGAACCTTATAGATATTCACAAATTTCGCTTTGAAATACTCTTTCGTTAAAACAAGACACAGGTGAAATGGTGATAATAGAACTCCTGCAAATCCGGATACAAAGCTCAAAGCTAGTAGATGAAAATTAACAACGCCATTTTGTATAATAATCGTACTTAACAGAGGAAATGTAATACCAACAAAACCAACAGTTATTCCCGTCATGATACCCATTATAAAAGGCAAAAATATCAGTAATCCGTATTGCATTAGCCTCGAATAATTGCCAATGTCTCCCAAGTGAGTCAAAAAACCGCTATCTTTGATCGCCATTTTGAATATCATTATTCCTATCAATAGTAAAGCTGTGTTAAAATCAAAACTCCTTCTACCAATTTTTAATATGTTCTTTCTCACGTCACTGTAAATAGCTATGTATATGAGTAGTGTTGCAATCAGGACTATAACGATGTCGATTCTAAATCCGAGAAGAAGAATGATAATAAAAAACACAAACCACGAGGATTTAAGAAACCTCTTAAAATATTTCCCCTTTTTTATCTTATAATCCTTAAATTTAATCTTTCTTGTAAACAAATAACCCACAAATATTGCAACAAATGTAAAGTACCATTGGTGGACAACAATATCGAATATCTTAACATTGAATATGGAGCTAATTAAAATTATACCGGGGTACATGGGCCAGAAATATTCCCATATATGTCTGTACCAATAGTTAAAATAGGTAAACATATATGGTTTTGTCTCTCTATCATCCAGTATGTTCTTTACCATGGGAGCAGAAAATAGAGCTCCACCAGGCATAGGAATAAGCCCGATGAATGCCGGTAAAAAAATTGCCGAAAGGCGTTTATTCCTCAATCCATGGACTATTGAATGGATGAATGATTTAACATTTCCTGTAACTTCCATAATTTCGCCGATTGTCAAAATAAAATATACGGAAAGTAAAAGTCTCCAGGTCTCCCAGCAGGTAAGACTATTATATACTGTTTTTGCCATACTTCCCCATCCGTAAAAGAAAAGCAACATGAATACCCCGGTCGTTGCTAAAAATGTATATCCTATTTTCAGTTTTAACCTTATCAGGACAATTAAAGAAGTAAAAACAGCAAGAATTTTTAAAAGAAATATAATTTCCATGATTTAATTTATGACACCAATAGTATCTCCGACTTTAGCAATTCCTGTTTTCTTTACATGGCCGAATATTCCTTTCCTTGAAACGATATAAGGCCTTCCTCCATTCACAAAAGATTCCTTGCCTACCGATTCTATCTCGATCTCTACAGTTCCAACACGTAGTACATTTTCGGGTACTAAGTAATATAATGGAATTCCGACGATAGTCAAATTTTCCGTGTATCCACCTCTCATAACTTCAATCATTTTATTTTCGGGAACCTCCTTTAAGGATTCCACGGCAAATATACTCACTTGTTTTTTCGACCCGCCGGCATGTGCATCTCCTTTCAGTCCGAAATTTTCGATTATTTCACATTCTTCCACCGGTTTTTTCTCTTCCCCTTTCTTACTCCCCACTGCTATATTGATAATTTTCCCCTCTTTTACAAACTCAGGTTTCCATAAACCGCTTTTCCCGCCACTCTTTTCAAGAAGAGATATATCTCCGATTACAATCCCCTTTTCCAATCCTTTACACATATCGTATATTGTAAGTGCTGCTGTGGAAACCGCATTCAGCGCCTCCATCTCCGCACCGGTCTTTCCCGTAGTTTTAACTTCCGAAATTATTTCAATGCAAGGATATTCTTTTATTATTCTGAATTTTATATCCGCATGGGTGATCATAAGAGGATGACATAACGGTATCTCGTACGGAGTACGTTTTGCCGCCATTATACCAGCAATTTGAGCGACAGCAAGTACATCCCCCTTTTTGATTTCACCTTTTTCAACGGCTTTTAGTATTTTGGCACTCATAAAAACATATCCGTGTGCTTTTGCATATCGTTCCGTATCTTTTTTACCACCTATGTCAACCATTCGCCCTCTTCCCTCTTCATTCAAATGACTAAACATTTTATCCTCCGATTTTGTTCATATGAATCGACTGTTTTTTGTCTTTCATATGATGCATTAAAGGCTTTGATTCAATTGCCTTTACTATGATATCAACTATATCTTCCGTTCTATGGTCTCCCCTTATTACGGACTTTATATCATAACCTATGTTAGAAGCGAGACATGGTTTTATAATACCGTTGGATGTTATTCTTATACGATTACATCTTGAACAGAACGGTTCCGAGATAGCCGCAATAATACCTACTTCAGCATTTATAGATTTGATTTTTACATATTTAGCCGGTCCATCTCCGATATTTTCTTCTATTTCTGTTATTTCACCAAAATCTTTGCTTATTGTTTCAATTAATTTACTAGCCGGAACAAAGGGATTTTCCGAAAGTACGATACATGAATCGAGAGGCATATACTCAATGAACCTGATTATCGCCCCTGTTTTTTCTGAAAATCTGATAAGTTCAGCAACTTCGTCAAGATTTGCCTTTTGCAGTACGACATTTAATTTCGTTTTTATTCCTTCATTTATCGATTTTTCTATTCCTCTTATCACATCCGTTATATTTCCTCTCCTCGTTATCTCTCTGAATTTTTCGGGATTTAGTGTATCAAGACTCACATTAACACTTTCTATTCCTGCTAATTTAAGACCTCTTGCATATTTAGCGAGCAATGTTCCGTTAGTTGTTAACGTAACTTTATTAATACCATTAATGTTGTTTATAATCTTTACCAGATCCGTTATCCCCTTTCTGACAAGTGGCTCTCCGCCCGTTAGTCTGATACTCGATATACCAATACTTGTTGCAGCTTCCACTATCTCCTCAATTTCTTCAAATTTCAGAATTTCGTCATGTGGAATAAATTTAACCCCTTCCTCGGGCATACAATAAACACATCGTAAATTACACCTGTCTGTAACGGATATTCTCATATAATAAATGTTTCTTCCGAATTTATCCTTCATAAATTATTTTCCCCATTCCGGTAAAATCGTATCCCATATCTCCCAGGGTTCTTCCTATTTTGCCCGAATTTAATATATCGAGAATTATACTGAATCTTACATCGTCAGAGAAATATTCGGGGAAATAAAGGTCGTAACTCTCATCGAAAAGATGAATAAAATCAAGGTCTAACATTCTCGCTATGTATTCAAGGGCAACAGTAGTGTCTGCATATCCCTCTTTTACTATATATCCCGCGTCTATATGAGTATTTACGATATTATTATATCCTATGATATTTTGGCTATTTATGCCCTCTCTCTTCAATAAATAGTCGAACTTCATCCTTGTCCCCGCTCCTATTTGTCTGTTCACAAAAGAGAGTTTTTTATCTATAATATCTTTGATACCTTTAATTCCTTTTGGGTTTCCTTTTGGGAAAAGAAGTCCTTGTGAACGTCTGGCAAAATGAACAAGTTTCCCCTTTCCTTTAAGGTATTTCTTTATGAATGGTATATTGTATTCATCGTTTTCTTCATCGAATAGATGAATTCCCGTAAAATGAGCCGTTCTTTTTTGCATAGCGAAAATCCCCCCCATACTACCCGCATTATTTATGAATAATCGAATATTTTTGCCAAACAGGGCATTTCCCAACTCTCCGATAAGAATGTCATTTGAACCTACAAAAAGAAGATTTGATTTAATTTCATTATCGCTTTTGTTTGTATGAACATTTATAATTTCCCCTTCCTCTATTCCTTCAGTACCTTCATCTATCACGGTATAACCTGTAGAAGTAATCCAACCGTACAGTTTACTTGAACCGGTTTTGACAGGTAAAGCTTTAATTTTCTTGTCGAGATAAATGAGATTAATATTGTAATAGTGTTTTAATCCAATCTGAGAAGGTATTTTCTTTAATGTAATTGCTTCTACCGTATTCGAAGATCTTTTGCCATAAATTCTGCCAAACAATTCACCTGCAAATATATCGAGATTTAGTTTGAATGCATATGAATACCCTGGCAATCCGATAAAGGGTTTACCCTCCACTTCCCCGAGTATAACCGGTTTTCCCGGCCTCAAATTTGTCCCGTGAACAATCAATCTTCCCATATCTTCGAGAACCGAAGAGGTATAATCCTTCGTCCCATGTGAAGAACCGGCCCCCACAACAACCACATCATGATCCTTATAGGCTTTAATGATGCTATTTTTTATTAAACTGTAATCATCGGGAACAACATTATAAACATCGATTATTCCGCCCCATTTTTCTATATTCCCTTTAATAATACGACTATTGGATTCTATAATCTTTGTCATATCTGCCGAATCGTATGTGATTTCGTTGCCTGTGGGAATAAACGCAAACCTTATCTTTCTCTTAACTGAAACGGTTTTTATCCCGGCGGATACCAAAACCGATATATGCTCCGGCGTAAGATATTCTCCTTGGTAAAATATAATGTCACCTTCATGTATGTCCTCTCCTACCATCCTGACATTTTCTCTTGGAGAAATAGCACTCCTTATTCTTACCTTGGAGTTATCGATTTTCTCTGTATTTTCAATCATTATGACGGCATTATACTGCCCTGGCAATTTGAAACCGGTATTAATATACTCAAAATCTTTCCCGAGTTGTAATATCTTCGGGGAAACATCCCGAGCTCCCATTGTTTCTTCCGCTCTAACCGCTATACCGTCAACGGCAGATGTGGAAAAAGAAGGTATATTTCGCTTCGCCCTTATTTCCCTGGATAGTGTTCTGAAATATGCGTTATCAACATCTATTTTTTCACCGGTAATATTTTTATTTGAGAATCTGTCAATCAGCTCTCTCCATTTTTCGAGAGCTTCATCCAATGTTGTTGTTTTGAGATACTTGTTTCTTTTCATATCATCTCATAGTATTCGGCTTTTTCTCCTTTGTACAAGCCTTCCTTTTCATTTCCGATTATTATAATACCGTCAGAATCTGAAAGTGTCGAAATCATCCCTGATTGTCCGAATATAGGGGTTATTATTCCGTCCTTTACCTTAACCCGGACAAAATCATCCATACCATGCTTTGACGGAATATCAACGGATATAATTCCCCTACCCGTAGCTCTTTCAAATATTTCTTTCTTTCCGGCAAAATAGTTCAAAATTGGTATCATAACAAATCGTGCGGAAATATATGACGATACCGGATGCCCTGGTGCACCGAAAATAATCTTATTATTACAAAGAGAAAGAATTGTGGGTTTTCCGGGTGACATATTTATACCATGAGTAAGAATCCCCGGCGTCCCGAATTGCTCAATTACATCTACAGTAATGTCTCTCATACCTTTTGAACTACCGCCTGAAACAATAAATACATCAAAATCATCGTAATTTTCCTTTATCATATCTCTCAAAACAATCTCATCATCTTTTACTATTTCAAATATTTTGGCATCAAAATATTTGAATTCTGAAAATAAGGATTTTAATAGATATGAATTGATATCGTAAATTGAATAATCGTCCATACTATCTTCGGATCTTCTCAATTCTTTCCCGGTCGGAATAATCGCGATTTTCACCTTCTTATGGACAGGAATCTCTCTTATGCCTTGCGAAGCGAGAATTCCTATGTCGACGCTTCTCAATATCTCCCCTTTATTTGCTATTACATCGCCTATTTTAACATCTTCTCCCTTATAGATAATATTTTCGCCTTTGTATAGTGATTTTTCAACATAAACCGTATCGTTAACTCTCTCACTATTTTCAATCATTACAACAGCATCAAATCCATCAGGTACAATAGCTCCCGTAGGGATATAGTAAACCTTGTTTTTGTCGATTTCACCTTTGTATTTTTCTCCTATAATTATTTCTCCTCCGTATTCAAAGGGAATCGGATTATTGTGACTGGCACCTGATGTTAATCCTGATATACAAGCATAACCATCAACGGTACTTCTCGGCAAAGACGGAACATCTATTGACGCGGTTTTATCTTTTGCAACAATTCTTCCCGATGATTCTTCGATTGATATAATTTGGTTATCGGAAATTATGCTCAGATTTTTTATGAAATTCTCTATAGCGAATTTTCTTTTTTGGGTTTTGAGAAATTCCATTTTTATTTAACCTGATAACTTATTAAAACCGTCGACCAGGTATTATGCTCCTCTTTAACCAAACCGACATCTTCGGCTACCCACTCATAATAGGATAAAGAATGATTGGAATAGTATGGATATACTTTTATTTTATAGGCAAAAAATTGCCCTGCCGGGACATCAATACTATCCTTGTCCTCAACAATATATTCCTGCAAATCATACTCACTTATCCATGAATCTCCTATTTTAATTTGATTCGGCATATCTTTCCAATGGGGGAAAGAATCGTTATAATTGTAGTAATCCAAAAAAGAATCTCCTTTCGCTAGATATTGACTGCTACTCCATGAAGTGGACGAGAAATCTGCATTGGATTCCCCAATATACAATTTATACAGATGAACAGTGTCTAATACTGTCATTGTATCTCTTACCTCTTTTCTCGTATAACTTATTTCACCGCTATTTTCATTATAGGACATATAATTCCAATAATCTCCCATTTCAAGGGGATACAAATCACCTGTTGATGGATACGAATCTTTAGGTTTAACACTACAACCAATAAAAACCACAAGAAAAATTGCTATAATTGAAATATATTTTGCCATTAAATACCTCTCTTTAAAATATGAAATATTGATGAAGATATAACATCTATCGCATTCTTATTAAATCCACCTTCGGGTATAATGATGTCAGCGAATTTTTTGGTAGGTTCCACAAATTCAATGTGCATCGGTCTCACGGTCATAAGGTATTGGTCTATAACGGAATTTACCGTTCTATTCCTTTCCGTAAGATCTCTTTTTAAACGTCTTATAAATCTAATATCATCGGGTGTATCAACAAAAATTTTATAATCGAAAAGTTCTCTGAGTTCTTTGTTTGTAAAAATCAGTATTCCTTCGATAATAACAATGTCTCCGGGGTTCTCCCTCTTGGTTATATTTTTTCGCGTATGCGTTTTAAAATCGTATATTGGGATCTCAACCGTAGAACCGTTAATTAAAGCCTTCAGGTGCTTTATGAGAAGTTCCATATCTATTGAATTCGGGTGATCGTAATTGATCTTTTCTCTTTCTTCAAAAGGGATATCACTGTGATCTTTGTAATAACTGTCCTGCTGCATCATTACTACCGTGTGCTTATCTATTATCTTTTCTTTTATTTTTTTTGCAACGGTTGTCTTTCCCGACCCCGTTCCTCCCGCTATTCCGATTATCATACTTCCCTCCCTTGCATAGCAATGGCATCGATATATGCTTTTTCTATTTCACATATAATCTTTTTCCAATCAATACTTTCGGCATGTTTCAATCCATTCTCTCGAAGTCGCGCTCTCTCCTCTTTGTTTATTGCCAATTGTTCAATGGCATTTGCAAATGCTGACGGATTTACATCCGACAAAATTCCGTTATAACCGTTTTTTATAACAGTCGCATATCCTTTTATATTCGATGCTATAACAGCCACGCCGGAAGACATAGCTTCAACAAGAACTATTCCATATGTTTCTCCTCCTTTTGCGGGAGAAACATAAATATCAGCCGATGAATATACTTTTCCCATATATTCATTGGGGATAAAACCGAGAAATTTCGTCTTAACATTTAACTTTCTTGCCATTTCTTCATATTTTTGCCTGTTTTTGCTGTTCCCACCAACAAAAAGCTGGTAGTTAATTCTACCGTTTAGCTTCGATAGAGCCCTAATTAAAATGTCCAAACCCTTTCTTTTATCTAACCTCCCCATAAATAGAATCTTGATTGTGTCATTATCTGTTTTCATAGGTTCATAAAAACCGGCATTGGGATTAAATCTTGTTCTGTCTATACCCACAGGTATAAATCTATAATCTCCGGGGAAGAATGGTTTTATAAAATCAATGGCTACCGAAGAAATACCTATTTTTATGTCTATCTTTTTGTTTATACTATGAAATAATGCTTTATAAAGAGGAGAAAACATATGAGTAAAATTTGATGTTACCGACAGAAAACTCGCAACTATAGGACCCTTTCCGTGCTTCAAAGCAAAATGAGATATGTTAGGCCAAAAAGGTCCGTTCAGATGAATTACATCATATCTTTTTTCTTTAAGAAATTTCTTAATCTCGGCAGAGATAGATAATCCCCACGGCAATGTAACATTTGTTCCGTTCAAACTGAAAAATTTACAATACCCGACCCTATAAACATCATTCTCTTGTTTTTCATTGTCATAATGAAGGGTTAATATATCTACCTTATGCCCTCTTTCCCTAAGGTATTTTGCAACATTGTATACATATTCGGTTACTCCCGAAGGATAAGGGTAGTAGGCATCCGACACCAAAAGAATTTTCATAGTGGCATTTTATCATTTTATTATTCTGTTGTCAAACAAAATGAATAAAATAAATTAATATGTTTTAAGTAACATTTTCAATCTATACATATTAAAAATTTTATGATATATTTGCCCTATGAAGTACAAGTATATTTTCGGACCGGTTCCGTCAAGAAGATTAGGAGTGTCTTTAGGCATTGATCTTATACCCTATAAGGTTTGTTCCTATAACTGCATTTATTGCGAATGCGGAAGAACCACGGATCTCACAATAAAAAGAAAGGAATATGTTCCTACGGATATTGTTTTGAAAGAAATTAACGATTATGTAAA
>Ga0190303_1000531_pt1 | contig 15852 bp, 34 predicted proteins | sample 48700701_MG_FD_161672 | JGI IMG/M metagenome (GOLD analysis project Ga0190303, IMG submission 161672) | Hydrothermal vent sediment bacterial communities from Southern Trench, Guaymas Basin, Mexico - 4870-07-0-1_MG | ecosystem: Environmental > Aquatic > Marine > Hydrothermal vents > Sediment ...
AACCTTTATATAGTATAAATTCTAATATAATAATTGGTGATAGAGATGATGGATATAAGGACATTAAAAATAGTGGTAGCGAACAAGATAAGGAAGCGAAGACGATTAGAAGAAGAACTGAAGAAGGTTAATGAGGAAATTGAAAAGTTAAACAAGGAGATAGAGAGATATAAAGTTGAAGAGATGAAATAAAAAATGATAAAGGTATCTGATGTTATTAAGGCAATTTTTCTATCAAGTTTAACGACTCTCGTAATTCTCAATACTCTTGTATTAGCTTATTTAGTCCCTGTTGTTGGTTATCATCTAATGCCTGAAAATCAAACTGCTACTGAATTCTGGAGAGTTACTGGTTTAATAATGGAAGCAAATACACTTGTAATAATTTGGTCTGGTATTGGATATTTATTCATGCGTTTATTCATGGGAATATTTAAAAATGAAAGGAGAGATAAATGACTGAAATAGTATTACATAACTGGCAAAAACAAGCCTTAAAAGAATGGATAAATAATAAAGGGCGAGGAATTATTCAAGCACCAACAGGTGCAGGAAAAACCTATTTAGGATTAAAACTGATGGAAAAGGACTCACTGTTTCCTTTCCTAATAGTAGTGCCAACAGTAGAGCTAAAAGACCAATGGAAAAAAAGGATACAGAAATTCTATCCAAATATAACCATAAGAGGTATAGGAGGAGGTGAAAAATACAATCCAAATAGAACCCTTGACTGCTATAATAAAACAGCAACGGTAGCAGTAATAAATTCCATGCGAGACCAGCCTTTTTCATGCAAGACTGTTATACTGGATGAGGTGCATCATTACAGCCTTCTTGCTTCTCAAAATTACAGGATTTGGAATAATGTGGATTACAGGTATATCATGGGCTTATCAGCAACACCAGTTCCAGAGAGATTGGCAAGGATAGGAGGTGGTTGGGATATTCCTCTGGTTTACAGGTATACTCTCAGTCAAGCATACAGAGATAAAATCTTGTTAAGACCTGAGATTGTTTTAAAGCCTGTAAACCTTACTGAGAGTGAGCAGGAAAGGTATGATATGCTAACAGAGAAGATGCGAAATAATACAAAGAAATTTGTTGATTTCGATGATGCGCCAATGTGGTTTAAAGCCTGTGCATTTGAAAGGAATGAAATATTGTTTAATTCGAGGATGAAACTCAGAGTATTGGAGAAAATTCTTAGTGAGATTGATTTCCAAAAAGCCATAATTTTCACTGAGCGTATTGAAACTGCTGAGATGATAGCGAGAAGGATTAATGAAATTGGAATTGAAGCACTGGCACTGCATAGCGAGTTAAAAAAGAAAGAACGAAAGGAACTGGTAAGCAGGTTTATCAATACTTCGTATCCTGTGGTATTGGTGACAGCCCACCTTTTTGAGGAAGGGATGGATGTTTCTGAAATTGACCTCTTAATCCTCTATAACTTCAATAGCACCAAGCGAGAATCATTACAGCGAATTGGAAGGAGTTTGCATAACCATTCAAATGTTCCAAAGGTGTATATCCTATATTATAAGGAAACAAAAGAATCTCGTATAGCCAAGAAAATTAGGAGAATATTTGAATAAGGGAACTAAGAGAAAAATGAAATCCAGAAATAATGGTATATACAAACTCATAGGACAGATAAAACAGCAACAGGCAGATGAAAGGATTTTAAAAACCATAAAAAGCTTAAACCAGCCTACTGATTTGCAGACATTGGCGGAGATATTAAATCTCCATAAAGATACCATAAGAAAGCATTTATATCGGCTAAAAAGACAAGGTAAGGTCAGAATCACGAGAAATCCTGCTAATAAAAGGTTTTTAGCGATTTATTATGTTAGGGGGTAATGGAAAATGAAAAAGACTGAAAAAACGAAAGATGATGTAATTCGAGATGATGTAATTCGGTATGTTGGTAGAGAAATCCCTCACAAAGGAGATATTGTAAGAGTTGTTTGCAATAGCATAGACTACTGCAAAAAATATAATTTAGAACCTAACAAGCTTTACAGAGTTACTCATGTAGATTTTTATATGAACTGTGGGCATTGTGAATTTTTTGTTACTCTTAATAATGGTATCAAAATATCTGCTGGCTATTTGGAATTAGTTATCCCTTATAACTTTGATTATTCAGTTGAAATCATGGAAAAAGGAGACAAAACTATACCAGTGATTTTTGTGAACACGAAAATACATCGTAACTAAAGAGATTCAAAAAAGTAGGAGATGATGAAGAAAAATGAAAAAAGAAACCATAAAGAAAATAGTGGATTCAATACTGCCATCAGATTTGACTACTCTTATTGTTTGGATACTTGGTGCTTTTTTGATAAAAGCAAGCCCAAATATAAGAAATACACCACAGGAAATACGAATGATGTATCTACTGTTCATTACACTATATATAGTGCTTATGATAGTTATTTTACACCAGACAGAGATAATGCATAGGCTTAGAAGGATAGAACAGCAATAAGAGGTTTTTGGTTTGGGTAAGTTTTTTATATATAAAAATAAATTAAAATTATAGTAGGGGAAAGGAGGTAGAGAAATGGAAAAAAGAGAAAAGATAATTGCAATTTTGGAAAAAATTGGAAAAGAGGTTAGGGAAGACCCTGAAGTTGTAGCGCGAGCAGAAGAATTACAGCGGGAAAGTATTTTGACCGAAGAGGAGTTAAAAAGAAGAATCACAATTTAAGTAGAAAGAGTCACAATGACCGTCATAAACGGGGACATTGTTTTTCCTTTTCCCTAACATTAACTGATGTGTGAAAGAATGGAAGGAGGTTAGGAAGGATAAACCTTTTTATATAGAAAAATTAATTAATGGTAATAGAGGGAAATAGAAGAAAATGACAAAAAAGGAACAGGAGATAAAATATAATTTAGAACTAAAAAAGAATGTATTACGAGGATACAAAAGAGCATACAGAAATGTAAGATTAGTATGGTTATCTCCATCCGAATTTCTTAGGAGAACAAGATTTGTGGAACATCATGAAAAAGTATCTAAAACTAAGCTTGAAAATCTACGGAAGAAATTAATGAAAGGAGTACCACTTGACCCTCTTCAGATTGTTTATTACAAAAAGCGTATATGGGGTATACAAGGAAGACATAGAGCTTTAGTTTCTAAAGCTTTAGGAATAAAAAAAGTCCCAGTTCTACTCTTGGATTGGGATTAGGAGCAAATTAAAGAAAAATAAACAATATATAGAAAGCAAGTGATAAGTAAAATAATGTTTAATATCCTATGGTAAAATATTAAGGATTTTCTCAAAAACTCTTCTCATGGTTTATTTTTAAGCCCTCTGAACAGGTCTTTTATAGTAACCTTACAACCGAAATTAAAACCTTTATATATAAGGGGTATAATATTAATAATTGGGGAGATGTATCAAAAGAATGGTATAGCCATACTAACACCGAGTGAGTATGAGAAGTTGAGAGGTGCAATGAAAGTCAGACATAGAGTATTGAGTGATGCTTTGCTTTATACAGGCATGAGATATACAGAGATGCAGAAATTTGCATTGAACCCTCACTGGTATGAAAGCGAAAAGAAAATCATCCACTTACCGAGAATAGCAGACAGAAAGAGAAAGAGAGTAACACCTGATAGGTATATCTACCTTACGAGACTTGGCAAGGTTGCAGTTGATAGGCTATTTGAAGATGGATACAAATATCCTTCCTACATAGCATTTGATGGGATGCTAAAAACTGCGCTGAAGAGGAGTAAATTGGAAGTGCCAAAGGATGCAACCTTATCAGTAAAGACTTTCAGAAAGACCTATGAATCTTGGTTGGTAGCGACATATCCTGAGAGTATTCCACTGATAGCTATGTGTCAGGGGCATAGTGAACCAACAGCCATGAAGTATTACCTGAATATCCCTTTCGATAAAGACGAGAAAAAGGAGATAAGGGAACATCTTGTGGGGTGGATTGTGGAATGAGTTTCAATTACGAGCGATTATTGTTCTTAACGAAGGATGTGCCAGATGGATTAATGGGGTTAGATAAGAAAAAAGAAGAGGTTACTGACAAAACACGGGAGCGAATACTGAAAAAATGGAATTACAGGTGCTATCTATGTAATCGTGAGAAGCATTGCATAATCCATCACAGGATACCTAATGGCGATGCGAGCGATGAGAACCTTTATCCTTTATGCGAGCATTGTCATAAACTTGTGCATACTATTTTGTGGCTGGATGGAAAATGGATGTTTCAAGGATATAGGAGATGAGGAATGAACAAAAAAGTAAATGATGCAAAAATATCCCGCTTACCTATATTTTATGAGAAAGAGGATTGTAAAGCTCTTAACTTAGGATTTCCTCCTAATGTAAGACTTTGGAAATTAGAAAAAGGAACAAAAGTAAAATATGAGGGCTCTGAATTTGTTATAGAAAAAGATTATTTCTTTCCTGATGTTTATTTTCAATATCCTTGGATTAGATTACAGAAAATAGATAAAGTCCCTGGGATTTACGATATATTTCATTTTCAGTATGGGCATCTATATATTGGTGAAACAGTAGATATAAGGCGCAGATTAAAAAGCCATTTTCCAATTATAGAAATGAATAACCCTGATGATTGGGAAATTAGAGATGATTGCCTACTCTCAAAGATTATCAAGAAGTTCAGTATAAAATCTATAAGCAAGTTTCTGGAAGGCTGTATATTGGTTTATTTCCCTAACTATGGTAGTAAAAGTGAGAGAAGAAGAATTGAAAAAAGGTTAATTATGAAATATAATCCAATTTTTAATAACCAATAAAAATGCCAACCTCCAAGAACATTTGGAGAAGAAAAATAAAATTTAGAGCAATAAAGAATTTAGGATGTTGCAAATATTAAGGCTTCTCATAGGTTCTTGCATGCTGGTATACGGGAGCTACTCTGATGTGAGGACAAGGGAGGTCTCCGATGTCGTATGGCTCGTCATGACCATTTCTGGTATCATTTTTGCGGGCGTAGAGCTCTTCATGGGTCATCTGGTCCTTTTTCAGGTCTTTGAATCACTACTCGTGGGTATAATCACTGCTTTTTTATTCTATATCTTTAATTTTGGAGGTGCTGACATAAAAGCGATTATCTCAATCTCTATTCTCTTCCCGAACTTCTCATCGCTCTCCGCTTTTCATCGCTACCTGCCCATGATGGGCGTTCCACCACTGGATATCTTCGTGCTCAGCACGCTTACAAATAGTTTGCTCATCGCTCTTTTAGCTCCTATCTCGTTCTTCTTCTACAACCTGCTCAGAAGGGATTTTTCACCACTTATGTTCCTCGGTTACAGGGTGGAGATTCCTGCATTGAGGAGGAGAAGGCACTTCAAATTGATGCATGAGATAGAAGATAAGGGGTCTGAAATAGAGAAGAGATATATATGGGGTGGCATAGAGCCAACGGAAGAGGTATTAGGGCTTCTTGGCGATTTGGAGCGAGCTAAAAAGATTAAAGAGGTCGGGGTTACACCGGAACTCCCTTTTATCGTGTATCTTACTGCGGGGTTTTTTACTGCTGCTTTATATGGTGATTTTATCTTAACTCTCTTCTTTTAATTATAAAAAATGCCAACATCTAAAAACACTTGGAAGGATTTAGAGAGGCGGATATGTAAGCAGTTTGGAGGCAAGAGAAACCCTTTATCGGGGCAGAATTCGGGGCACGGGACTTCGGCTGATTGTATTGAAACCAAATATCCAGAGTTCTATTTTGAAATACGATTGAGGAAGAACTGGCTTCATCATACGATGTTCCGAGATGATGTAGAGAAACCTGCCAAGAAAGAAGGTAAGATACCAGTTTTAATTACACATAAGAAAAATGCAAAATCTGGTGCTCTGGTTGTTTTGAGATTGGAAGATTTCTTAGAGTTAGTGAAGAACCAGAATAAAACACTAACCAAAAATAAGCATAGAGAAAATTAATATCATAAGACAATAAAAAATATTATCTATCTACCAAAATTTTGTTATATGGCAAATTTGATAGGTATTAGGGGAATTATAGGTATGGAGAGATGAAACATACAAGAGAATTTATTGAGAAGTTAGTGAGAAATGAGTTGCACGAATTGCCTGAAGCGATACAAACTGAAACAATTGAAAAACTAATGAAATATAATAATCCGGGGCTCTCTACTAAAAAGATTAGAAAGGTTTTGAAAAGGATAAAAACTGAATATGAAGAATCGCAGGTTGAAGCAGGCGATGCAGTTGGAGTTATAGCTGCGCAATCACTCGGAGAGCCCTCGACGCAGATGATATTGAGAACCTTTCACTACGCAGGGGTTTCATTTGGACATACAACTGGAGGTTTACAAAGAGTTCAGGAAATAATCAACGCAACATGGAATATTAAATATCCAAGAATGCGAATTGTTCTGGATGGTAGCAGAAATCCTGATGTGGTATTGAAAGAAATCCAGGAAGTAAGAGGTATAAAATTGGCACAATACAACCAAGATGAAGGAGTAATATACACAGAAGGAAGTAATCTTCGTGAGGTTCTAAAAATTAAAGGAGTAGATGCCAAAAGAACAACTACAAATAATATCAGAGAGATTGAACAGATTTTAGGTATAGAGGCAGCACGACAATCCATTATCGAGCAACTTTATGATATCTACCAGTCTGAAGGTCTCAATGTTGACATTCGACATGTTATGCTTATCGCAGACATGATGACAAAGGATGGTGAAGTTAAAAGTTTAAGTAGGATAGGTGTAATGAAGAATAAAAGTTCAGTAATAATGAGAATGGCATTTGAAGAAACCATGAATGTTTTGCTTTATGCAGCTATACAGGGCATGGTAGATGAATTGAGAGGGGTAAACGAGAATATTGTTGCTGGTGTGCCTATCAACCAGGGAACGGGGAGCAGGGATATTAGGTTGAGGTTTAAAAATTCACAATAAAAACAACCTGAGACAGCCTTATTTTAAAAATAAGGCTGTGTCCATCCTTTAATTGGTAAAATTAGGTTTATCCTTTAGTATCAAACAACCTTAAAATTTTATAGCTTATATAAAAAATAATGATAGAATACCTTACATAGTCTGAGATAGTTTTATTTTAAAAATAAGGCTGTGTCAGCCTTTCACTTGGTTAAAGCACTATTCTCATTTGTCCAATAACCTTTCTTCCATGAGACAGCCTTATTTTTAATTTAAGGCTGTCTCTATCCTTTATTTACTAAAAATACTGTTCTCATCCATTATTGAACAACCTTAAAATTTTATGGTTTGTATAAACAATATATGTAATAATAAGTATATGGAAATAGATAGAAGAAACAGATTAAAAATAAGATAAGGTTATTTTAGTCTTTTATTTATCAAAAATAGTCTTTAACTACTTTATTAATGAACTATTTGATTTATATTTTTATTCAATAAATCAATAATTAAGGTAGATCATAGTAGATCACAGAATATAGTAAACAGAATATAGTAGATCATAGATTTATAAAATAAGCCTTATATAACCTTAAAATAGAAATAAGGTTGTCTTAGCTTTTTACTTACTAAAAGCAACTGTTATATAGCATTATTAAGACAACCTTACTTTGTTTTTATAGTTATGGAACAAAAAAATTTTCTTATATAGACCTCAAAATTTTAAGGCTGTTAAAATACCCAAGTTAGAGCTTCTTTTGCCTAATAAACAGTGAACCCAGCCTTATTTTCAAAATAAGGCTCCGTCAGGTTCGTTTGAAACTCTCTTATTAAGGGTATTTGGTTCACTTTTACTATATATACAAAGTATATATAGTAAAAGCCGAAGGTTGAGTTATCAGGTTATAACCTTTTTATAATATTAAACCTTTTTATATAATAAAAACAATATGTTATATGGAGGTAAAGAGAAATGGTATTGAGAGTAGGTATATGGGAAGAAGATGCAAGGCGGTTACTGTGCCCATATTGTGGACGGCGATTTCAGCCACGAAGTTTTAGTAATATCAGTGTAAAGCAATGTCCAGCCTGCCACAGGTATTTTATCCTACCTAAAAACTTGGTGCTGGAGATAGTAAGAAATCCAGACAATATGGGTATAGTAAGAAGTGAGTTGAGAAGAATTGTAGGGATAGATGAGAGAAAGACAGATAAGGAGCTTCAGGCGCGTGTTATTGAACTGATAGAAGCAGAGAAATTGGATTGGGACCAAAGAGGACTATTTTTACGGACAGGTGAGTTATAAAAATGTTTAGTGACATAGATAAGTCAGACAGGCAGATAGTAGCAGAAATAGAAAAGGAGAGCGAAGAGCTTAAGAGTTTAGGTATTGAGGAAGAAGAGATAAAGAGTAAAATCCGTGAACTCAGAACAGAACATAGAAGTCTGATATACATCAGAAACTATCTCAAAGATTGGATTGGAAGAACAAAAGAAGAGGAGATAATAAAAGAGATAGCAATTAAGAACCATCCAGTGGAGTATTTCATTACGGAGCTCAGTAAGACCATAAAATATGATAGAATAACTGCGTTCTGTAATATAGCAACAGCGATTTCAGCATATACAAGAGACCCTCTCAATTCATATTTGAGAGGTCCTTCATCAATTGGAAAGACTTATACGGTGATGGAAACAGTAAAATACTTTCCAGAGGAAGATATATGGAATTTAGGAGGCATGTCGCCTACTGCATTAGTCCATGAGCGAGGAATATGGATAGATAGTGAAGGTAGGCAGATAAGACCAGAGGACAAACCAGTAAAACCAAAGAAGAGCGATTATAAGAATGAAAAAGAATACGAAGAGGCTAAAGCAGAGTATGAAGTGGAAAAGATAGAGTGGAACAGGCGATTAAGAGGTGCTTGTAAGCTGGTAGATATTTCACATAAAATCTTGGTATTTCTGGAAGCACCGCATCCTGATACATTGAACAAGATAAAAATGGTTCTTAGCCATGATAGAGAGCAAGTAATGTTCAAAATTACAGATAAGAGCCTGAAGGGACAATTAGAAACAATAACAACAATAATAAGAGGATTTCCAGCACTATTTGTTTGCTCAGTAAGAAAAGAAAATGAAGAGACAATATCGAGATTCTTCACATATACACCAGAAATGAGTGAAGAGAAGTATAAGGCAGCATTGGAGCTGATAAGTAAGAGATTTTCAGAGAAATGGAATTTTAATAAAAAGAGTAAAGAACGGAGTAATTTAGAAATTTATATCAGAGCAGTAAGAAGAAAATTGCTTGAGGAAGGGGCTGATATACTCATACCTTTTAATATAGTAGGACTATTCTCTGCACCTAAAAACATGGATATGCGGTTTTACCGGTATTTCTTAGAGATGGCACAGGCATTTGCAGTTTTAAACTTATTTAAGAGAATAGAAATAGAGATAGAAGGAAGGAAGTATTACTTAGCAACCGCAGAGGATATAGCATTAGCATATATTATTTACAAGAAGATAAAAGAGACAACAGAAACAGGTGAGCAGCAGGATATTCTCGATTTCTATCATGAGTATTTAGAAGTGCCAGGTGAGAAATACACGCTTGACCAGCTTTATGAGTTATGGAAGAATACTACTAAAGGCAAATTATTGAGTAAAGAAAGGTTCAGACAGAAAGTGGTGGATGTATTGGTGGACAGGTTGGGGTATCTGGAGAAGTATGAGAATCCAGATAACAGAAACTATAATCTATACAGACCTGTGCAGATTTCCTATGAGGAAGAGAAGGAGCAAGTCTTAGATAACCTTATTTTAAATATAAAGGTATCTTTAAAGGCAAAATTAGAAAATAGCCTCAGAGAATGGTTAATGAAGAACCTTAGAAAAATTAGGTCCATAAACAATAAAGAAATACCACCATTAAAAGAAGAAGGAAGAGAGAAGATAATAGAGTGGCTTATAAAGGAGTTATTGTATATAGATGAAAAAATTTTAAGGTTGTTCGATACCGAAGAAGAGGCGAGTAATGAGCCAACAAAGAGAGAGGATACCATTATCTCAAAAATAAGGTTGTCTCAGGTTGTGAAGGATAGTGGTGAAATCAGTAATGAAGAAGAACCAGAACTTGGACTAATAACTGAACCTGAGGAAGAATATATAACATCATACCAATAAATAAAATATAGGAGGAGGTAATAAAGAAATGAAGGAAATAACAGTTTATTTCGATGGTGGTTGCATTAGTAATCCTGGAGGATTAGGGAGTTGGGGCTATGTAATATACAGAAACGGGCAGCGAATTCACTATGACTATGGTATAATCCCCAACAGCACAAATAATTGGTCAGAATATACAGCTTTGGAAAAAGCTATGGAATTCATAATAGAGCATGGTATACAGGGTTCAATCCATGTTAAAGGCGATTCGCAGTTAGTTATATATCAGATGAAAGGCGAATGGCGAGCATATTCAAATACATCAGAGCATTTCATACCGAGAATTAAAAAAATGATTGAAGGCAGAAATGTAAAATTCTCTTGGATACCACGAGAAGAGAACTCTGAAGCGGATAGGCTAACAAAAATTGCTTTGAAGGAATACTTTAAAAATATGGGAGGTGATGCATAATGGCAGTGGATAACATGATACAAAAGGTATTTGGTTCAAAGAGTCATGTGAAGGTTCTGATGTTCTTGTATAAACTTTCAAGAGTAAGAAGCGAAACAAGCATGAAGGAACTGGAGAGGCGGACAGGTATATCAAGAGTAACGCTCGTGAAAGTTGTCTCTGACCTGATAAAAACAAAGATAGTAGCAATAAGAGGTGCAACGAAAGGACAGGTAATAAGGATAGTAGATACACCACAGAAAAAGGTTGTTTGGGGCTTTATTAAGGATTTCGAGAGGAGTTTCTATATGCATAGGTAGAACTACTTTATGAAGGAGTTATTTTTAGATTAAAACCTTTACAAAACTTTATATTCCTTATTTATAAAGAAACTTGAATGAAACCTATGGTTTTATATACCCCTTAAAATATAACATATAAACAATGAGGGCGGGTGGGGTAAACACTCGCCTGACCCATACGAAGGGGGCATGGCTATGAGCCTTGTGGGGCTCCTGCCAGTAGGAGGAGTGGCTCAAAAAGAAGGCTCAAAAAGTTATGCTTATGGCTGAGGAAGGCTTCCTCGCCTCGCTCAAAACACAGAGCAAGAGAAAAAGGAGGAAGACAGTATGCGATGGCATGCTGTGGACAGGGATAGCTGATTAATGAACCCTTGTGGATGAGGGCGATAAAATTTTCAATTTTTATATTTTTTGAAGGAGCTGGTGGCAGGCACCCTGCCCAAAAACCGTCTAAAGCTCTTCATAAAGCGATTTTATAAGGGTGCAAGGGTTCGACTCCCTTCTCCTTCGTCAGGAGGTGAATAATGGATGGGTGAAGTATTGAATCAAGTAGTGGCACCTGAAGCTTGCGAGTCAGGTGCACATGAAGAGAGGAACGCATCGTATGGGATGGAAGAAGTGGTTGTGGAAGATTGGGATGATGTGGATTTCGATGAGCAGTATGAGCTAATCAATGAACAAACGAATTACAAAATCAATCCAGAGAAGCATAGACTCGACTGGGCTGTTGAAGATAATTCAGTTATTGACATAGTTGACCGCAAATCCGGCGAGGTCGTTGGTTCTGTGAAGATAATTGAAACAGCGAATTGCGATGAAACGGAAGAAGGGCAAGAGGAGGTTTACTGGAGATGTTGCAAGTGCGGTTTTGAAGCCAATGATTTCAATGTCATTCAAATGCATGCGGAGCGGGAGCACGGGAAAGGCAGTGCAATCGAGAAGGTCGTGGGAAACAGGAGTTATCCATACACGGTGTAGAGGTGATATGAAGTATGATGGAGGAGAGCAAGAAAAAGGAGTTTATGAATGTGGCGGAGGCAGAAGAATTCTGTAGGCATAATCCGCTTGCGACTGGATATTATGTATTTGAACATCTCAGGAATGGTGGAGTGAGAGTTTTTGCAATACAAGATGCATTTGACCTTGATGCCTTTGATATTCCCGATGATGTCAGAGAGCAAGAGTTGCGGGAGCCGAACGGAGAAAAAATTACAAAGTGGTGAGCGAGGCGGGAGCAATGAACTCTGCATTCTCTAAAAAGGAGGTGAAGAAAAGAAAAATGGAGAAGGTGAAAGATTTGATAGGGAGAAAAATGAATATCGGAGAGTTAATGAATCTCTGGGGTGAAGGATGGGGTATTGCAATATATTCCGATTGGGGCGATGAAGCGCCAAATATCATTTCGCGCAAAAGCGATTTCTTCGATATTAGCAATGAGCTCTTTGAGTGCTTCCATGCTGACGACAGTGATGGAGATGATGAAAAATTCATTGAGGTTGTGGTGAGTGGGACGGGAGAGGTGAATAATAGATGAGAGGAGATAGAGAAATGATGCGATGTAGCAGGTGTGGGAGAAGGATAACAAAACCGATATTTGTTGAAGGGAAGCCTTATGGAGCAGAATGCGCAAGGTTTTTATTAAGTATGGACCCAAAGAGCCTGAGGCAGAAGCAGGAAAAGGCAGAGAAGATATTTGAAAAGATGCTGGAAACAACAGATAAATACGAATTTAAGATTAAGAAGTTACCGGAAGAATATGTCAGGAAACACTTTCCTTGCTCCAGGATAAATGAGGCGGTGGTATACAGATTGAGGGACAAACCTAATGTTTTGAGGAAATGGGGTCCTATTGATGGCGACTCAATAGTATCCTATCTTGTTGCACAGAAAATGAAAATTGAGAAGATGTGCTAAATATTTCTAAAATTTCCCCATATAGCTTTCGCCTCTTTAAAAGGGGCGGAAGCGTGGAGGAAGATAGAAATGACAGAGGATTTGAATCGGATTTTGGAACAGGCTTGGGCTGAAGAGCCTGAGCCTGTGGGTCGTGTCGTAAGCGAAGAACAGCGAGAACAAGAAAAGGAGAGAAAAATCCTTTTCTTAGGGAAGAAAGAGCTTGTTCCGAATCGTAGCGTATTGTATCGTAATGAGGAGTTTTTTATAGAGGCTAATGGGTCTTCGTTTGTGATAAGACCCAGATATGAAAGAGTATACCTACGGATAAAAGGAAGAAGAGGAAACAAGAGATATGTAAGGTTCGTTAAAAGAGCGAACCCAATAGTGATAGCACCAATGGTAACAAGAGAGAATCCAGAGATATGGTTCAGGGAGCAGTATGTCAGTAATGCAAGAAGAAACATGCAGGGGCACTTTATTAGGAAAATCTGGGAACATAGGCACGAGTTTATGCCTATGTTATGCATGGGGTGATGACAATGGTTATAGAAGTTCTCGAAGAATTGATTAGTGAAGGATATACAGCGATAGGAGATGCAATTAGAGGTGATGATGATGAATAGCAATGATAGTAGGAAGGAACTCAGGGTCTTTGTTAATAATCAACAGGTAAGCCGTTGGATATTCTTGGAGAAATTGAGGCTTTGCTTCAAGCTCGTAGCGAACGACGGTGGATGGCAAAACATAAATTACGAGAGGGGGATGGAGATATGTAAGAGAATTATTTTACAAGCAACGAATAACAGTGACATCAAAGTTACTGGCTCTCTGGTTGATGAGCTGAGACATGAGACAATGATTTCAGAGTTGTTCAAGGAAGGAAAGATTGTATTGGGAGGTGTTCAGTAAAGTATGAAATTGGAAGATGTTCCATGGTATCAGCAGAATAGAATCAAAGAAGAATTGGAGCGGTTATGGAATAATGAATGGTTTACAAGGGAAATGTTGCAAATATTAGCGGAAGAACTACTAAGAAAATTACGAGAAGAATAAAATGGAGAAAGAGAAATGGTTAGAATGGCGGTGCGGGTGCTGGTGGGAGTATTATGATGAATACCCGTGCCGTCTTCATGTTTGCCAGGAACATCAGAGAAAATATGGATGTTCTTCAGTGTTGCGAGTTGAAATCTTTAGTGAATCGAAATTAATAGAAGAGATTCAGAAGGAACTTGAAAGGATAGGCTATAAAGATTAAAATTTTTAAGGAGGTGATAAAAAATATGGGTATAATAGATTTAGAACCGGAATTAAGAGAAGTATTGAAAGAACAAGGTATAGAAATAAAGAAATGGAACATAGAAAAAGGGGAAGTTACATTGAGTATTCAAGACTTTATACAGCTCTTACGGTTGACATTCTAAACATTCTAACTATGGTGGGAGGTATTGATTGGAAATGTATTGCGTGTACAGAGAATATGGATTTTTTTTCTAAGGGAGAGGATGGTAGGGACATCATAGAAGACTCCGAGCAGGAGACACTTGTGACTCTATCAGATGAAGAATTCTTTCAGATTGAGGACATAGATGAGTACCTTAGACCGTTCAAGGAGAAGTATGAGTACAGGGATGAGGAGAATGGAGTATACAGCGAAGTATGGATTCAGTCGTGTGATGATTAAGATAGGAGGTATAAAAATGGAAAAACTTGTAAGATTGAGTAATGGGGTGCAGATAATAAACTGCACTCCACATGAATTGAGGTTTGAGGACGGAACGGTTGTAATGCCGTCTGGCTATCTTCTCCAAGCACGAATGGAGGAAAGACGAATATCCGATTTTATCTATGAGGTTACAGTTTTACCAACTGAGGAAGGAGAGAAGGAATTACAAGAGATTGAACAAAAATACGGCGAGGATATTATTATTTTAGGCAGTTCAATATCTGCACAGGCATATCCGATGAGGGTCAAGATGGTTGTATTGACAAAGAGCAGAGCGAAAACAAGCGAAAAAGTTTGTAGGATAGATAAGTTCTCTGTCTATCCTGATAGGAGGGGTGGAAATGACTGAAGAAGACTTAAAGGAGAGAATAAAAAATCTTGAGGTTGAGGTGATTGTGTTAAAAGAGAACATAAAATCACTTCGGGACGAAATAGATATTCAAAGAGATAGGCTAAGAGATTTAGAGAAGATAGTTCATAAACTTATGGGTATCAGAGATAACGAACCAATGACAGAGATAGAATATCTCTTAAAGTATGATTCATTGGAAGGATAGAGGTGGGATTAAATGACTGAAGAAGACATAAATGAAACAATAGCGAAAATTAGGATTGATTTCCTACAAAAGAGAATAATAGCTCTTCAAGACCAGATAGAGATTTATCGTTGCTGGATACGGGACTTGCATAAGTTTTTAGGTATAGAAGGTAATGAGCCAAAGTTAATAGAAGATTTAGAGAAGGAGGAGGATTAAAAATGGAAAGAACTACTACTGAAATAGCAGGAGCGAGGTTAAGAGTAATCTTTAAAGACAGGTTGGATAAGGTGTTCAATAATGCAACTGTGAACTGGGACAAGCGAATCATAGAATTTTCTAACGGAATAAAAGGCTTTGTGCCTTTTGAGGCAATACTTGAGGTTTGGGAAGAAGACTAAATATAGAGGACTTCGCATATGAGTAAAGAAAAAGTAATAAAAGGTAGATGGGGAGAAGAGATAAAAGTAACAATATATGATGAAGGTGTGGTCGTAGACAATAATGGGATGTGGATTTATCTGTATTGGGAAGACTGGAGAAAAGTAAAAGATTTTATAGAAGAGATGAGAAAAAAGTAAAAATGGAAAATAGTGAGCAAATAACAAGATTGAAAAAATTATTAGTAGTCTTCAAAGAAGAGAAAGAGAGACATTTGAAGGAAGCTACACGTTTCAGTGGGACTAAAGCAGAAGTATATCACTTGGGTTCTGCTGATATTTTAGAGGATGTGATAAAGCAGATAGAGGATATATTACATTAGAATTATAGGATAGGAGGTAAATATAAAAATGGTAGGAATAAAGATATTGGTATGGAAGAAGGGAACAAATAAAGCTATA
>Ga0190303_1000532_pt1 | contig 15788 bp, 11 predicted proteins | sample 48700701_MG_FD_161672 | JGI IMG/M metagenome (GOLD analysis project Ga0190303, IMG submission 161672) | Hydrothermal vent sediment bacterial communities from Southern Trench, Guaymas Basin, Mexico - 4870-07-0-1_MG | ecosystem: Environmental > Aquatic > Marine > Hydrothermal vents > Sediment ...
AGTATGCATTTATCTCAAGTGCAACACCTGTCTCTGCTGCCTTCTTCATAACTTTTTCAATATCAATATCGTATCCGGTTCTCCCAGACAGGAGCCTTCCCGTTGGGTGGGCAATTATGTCAACATTGGGGTTATCCATTGCATCAAGCATCCTCTCTGTGACATGCTTTTTAAATCCCAGATGTACTGCTGCTATTACAAAATCCATCTTTTCAAGCACCTCATCAGGGTAATCAAGGGTTCCGTCCTGGAGTATGTCAACCTCTGTTCCCATGAGTATGGTAATGCCCGATATTTTCTTGTTCAGGGCTTCTATCTCCTCCATCTTTTTGTAAATGTCTTCAATCTCCATACCACCAGCATACTTCACACTCCTTGAATGGTCAGCAATGCCGACATATTCATAACCAAGGGACTTTCCGAATTTTGCGATTTTCTCAATGGTATCTGCCCCATCAGAATACTTTGAATGGATGTGGAGGTCTCCCTTTATATCCTCAAGTTTAAGAATCTCAGGAAGTTTACCCTCCATCGCAAGTTCAATCTCCCCCCTATCCTCCCTCATCTCAGGGGGTATCCAGACCAGCCCTATTGCCCTGTAAACCTCTTCCTCTGTTCTCCCTGCAATGTATTTTTCACCCTTAAAAACACCGTATTCACTGATTTTAAGCCCCTTATCCTTCGCGATACCCCTGAGTTTTATGTTGTGTGCCTTTGAACCCGTGAAGTACTGGAGTGCAGCCCCAAAGGACTCTGAGGGTAAGACCCTCAGGTCCATCTGAATGCCAAGGTTTCTCTCAATAACGGAGGCCTTTGTTCCTCCAGAGGCAATAACCCTTGAAACCATCGGCATTCCTGTGAATGTTGTTATAACCTTCTCCCTATCCTCTGCAATGGTAAGAAAATCAAGGTCACCAACGGTCTCTTTGCACCTCCTGTAAGAGCCAGCAGGAACAACCTTCTCCACCCCCTTGATACTGGAGAGCACAGAAACTACCTCTTCCACAATTGGTGTTACAAGCCCCATGGGAAAACGTCTCTCCCCACCACCTTCCCTCTCAACCATCTCTATCCCAACCCTGATGTTCTCAACCTTTTTAGCCCCCATACCAGGGAGTTTGGCCAGTGAACCATCCTCAATCACCCTTTTAAGGTCCTCAAGATTCTTCACACCGAGTTTCTCATGGGCAAGTTTTATTGTTTTGGGTCCAAGATTGGGAATATCAAGGAGTTCAAGAAGACCCTGGGGGATACCATCCAGCGCCTCCCTGTACTTCTTCATCTCGCCTGTTTTCAGGTATTCAGAAATCTTTTTTGCTATTCCTTCACCTATGCCAGGAATTTCCCTCAATCTTCCCTCTCTGTAAACCTTCTCAATATCTTCGGGGAAATCCTTCAGAATTCTTGAGACCTTTCTATAGGCAATCACCTTGAATTGATTCTCACCCTTTATCTCAAGGGCATCTGCAATTTTTTCAAACATCCTGGCAAGTTCAAAGTTCTTCATCTAACAGTTATACCAATGTTGTGAGCAAGTCCCATATCACCCATAAACAGAACGGTGTATGAGAACCTCAAAATACCTTTGTTGAATCCCAATCCAAAGTTTAGTCCTGTAAGAAAGTCAAAGGATTGATAGGATGCCGCCTCTCTGAACCTTGAATTATAACCACCAGTAAACAGAAACCTATCAGAAACCGTGAAACCAGCACCAATGGATAGATTAAAGGGATATGCAAGGTCAAAACTGAAAAAGTTGTTCTTCCCATAGTAAGCACCACCAAACCTTATCTCATAATCAAGTGGATATTTATAATCCACAAGTGGCCTGAAAATGTATCCAATGTTTCTTCCAAGGATTCCAATTGTAAGATTCTCCCCGTATCTGTATTGTACACCAAGATTGATACCTGCACCATAGGACCTGTAACCAAGCACCCTCTCATATGGTAAAAAAAGTGTAAACCCATAAGAAAGTTTTCCTTTTGTTCCTGCAAGTGAAACACCAGGAACAAGATAGACATCCATAAAAACACCAAGGGATTCACCATTCTCATCCATCTGCACCATATTTCCAGAAAAGAATGAAGATAGAACAAAACCGACCCTGTATTCAGAAAATCTGGTTATATAGCCAACCCCTGCATAATTCAAACCCGAATAATTCATATATGTTGAGAGAAACCCTCTTCCTTCAATACCTGCAGGATTCCAGAACACCTGATAATCACCTGTAAGGCCAGTGGATGCACAGCCAACACCATTCACATAGGGGGAAGGGCTCATTGAGAGAAAGGCAAAGGAAACAAGGGTTAAGAGCATATAACCTCCTATTCAACCGTTACACTTTTTGCAAGATTCCTTGGTTTATCAACATCTCTACCATTGAGTGCTGCAATGTGATATGCAAGTAACTGGAGGGGCACAACATTCACAATGGGGGAAAGGTATTCAGGTGCATCTGGTACCTCAATCGTATAATCTGACACTGCCTTTGCCCTTTCGTCCCCCTCTGTTACAACACTTATCACCACCCCCCCTCTGGATTTCACCTCTTCAAGGTTGTTCAGCATCTTTTCATACACAGAGGACCTGGTTGCAATTGCCACAATGGGCATATTCTCATCCACAAGTGCAAGTGGTCCATGTTTCAGTTCACCAGCAGGATAACCAGTTGCATGGATGTAGGAAATCTCCTTTAATTTGAGTGCACCCTCAAGTGCCGTGGGATAGTTTATTCCCCTCCCAAGGAAAATGAAGTGTTTTTTATCCTTGAACCTCTCTGCAATTCCTCTTATCACATCATCCCTCTTGAGTATTCTCTCTATTGCATCAGGAAGCCCCTCAAGTTCTGAAAGCCTCTTCAGCATCTCCTCCTTTTGAATGGTCCACTTCAACCTTGCAAGATAAAGGGTGAACATATAGACATTAAAAACCTGTGCAGTAAATGCCTTTGTGGAAGCAACCCCTATCTCTGGTCCCGCATTTATGTAAATAACACCATCAGACTCCCTGGCAATGGTGCTTCCCAGGACATTCACAATGGATAGAATTTTTAAAAACTTTGCCTTTGCCTCCCTTATGCCTGCAAGGGTATCTGCTGTTTCACCAGACTGGCTTATAGCAATCACAAGGGTCTCACCGTTCACGACCGGGTTTCTGTATCTGAACTCAGAGGATATATCCACCTCTGTATGAACCCTTGCAATATCCTCCAGAAGATACTTACCTATATATCCAGCATGCCATGATGTTCCGCACGCCTGAATGATTATCCTGTTTACGCGGGCAAGTTCATCGGGTGTAAAATTAAAATCCTCACCCAGGTCTATCTTTTTATTTCTTATCCTTAAAGATAAGTTCCTCCTTATAACCTCTGGCTGCTCATAAATCTCTTTGAGCATGTAATGGGGAAACCCCCCTTTGTCCATATCATCGGGTTTCCATGGAACTTCCTGAACCTGTTTTTCAATCCTTTCACCATCCTTTTTGTAAAATTCAACCCCATCCTTTTTTAGAACAGCCATTTCGTCATCCTCAAGTATCACGACTTCCTTTGTATGCCCTATTACAGCAGGAATATCAGAGGCAAGGAGGTTCTCATTCCTTCCAAGTCCAATAATCAGAGGACTCCCCTTTCTATACGCCACAATCCTGTCAGGCTGGTCTTCCGATATAACGGCAATTGCAAAGGAGCCTTTAAGTTTCTCTACGGCCTTCAAAACAGCCTCTTTGAGGTCTCCTCTGAATTCTTCTTCAATAAGGTGGGCAATGACCTCTGTATCTGTTGTTGACTTGAAGATATGTCTTCTCTTTATAAGTTCCTCTTTCAGTGTATAATAGTTCTCAATAATACCATTATGTACAACTGCTATTTTACCATTGCAATCGGTCTGGGGATGAGCATTCTGGTCTGAGGGTTCACCATGGGTAGCCCATCTTGTATGCCCGATACCAAGACTTCCACCAACTGGTTCCCTCTGGAGGAGTTCCTGAAGTTGCATCAGTTTCCCAAAACTCTTCCTTACCTTCAGATCACCATCGTCTATAACGGCAATGCCACTTGAATCATAACCCCTGTATTCAAGTTTCCACAGCCCTGACATCAGGACACTGCTCACATCCTTATCACCTATGTATCCAACAATTCCACACATTTATCTTCCTCCAGCATATTTGTTCACAATATCCTCCACCCATTCCCTATCCTCACCCTCTGCAATAAACCTGATAATTGGCTCGGTTCCGCTCTTCCTTATATGTAGCCACCCTTCTTCAAAGAAAATCTTTATACCATCGTTATAATCCACCCCATCTTTTTTCTTGAATGTATCAAGCAAATCCTGAAAAAATTTCTCCCGTTCTTCAAGGGAATCAAACCTTTTAACCTCCTTCATTATATATAGACTTGGATAGGCATTCACCAGTTCCGAGACCTTCTTTTTTTCATGAGCAAGGAGTGAAAGGATCAGAGCCATGCCAACCATTGCATCCCTTGTATAGTGGACATCGGGGAGTATTACTCCCCCATTTCCCTCTCCTCCAATTATTGCCTCTACTTCCTTCATCCTCTGAACAACATTTGCCTCTCCAACCTTTGCCCTGAACACCCTTGTGTTGTGTTTTTTAGCCACAAAATCCACCATTGAAGTGGTGGAATAATTGACAACACCAACACCTCTCACCCTGGAGAACCAGTAATCCATTGCCATTGTGATGGTGTATTCCTCACCTATTGCCACCCCTTCTTCGGATACAACGCTCAGCCTATCCCCATCTGCATCTGTTGCAAACCCCACATCTGCACCGGTATCCCTCACCATGTGTTCAAGTGCGCTCAGGTTTTCAGGCCTTGGTTCTGGATTTCTTCTGAAGTCCCCTGTTGCTTCACAGAAAACCTCCACCACATCACATCCAAGTGAACGGAGAAAATCGGGATATGCAGAGAATGCAGCGCCATTCACGCAATCCAGAGCAACCCTCAACCCACTTCTCCTGATTTCATTAACAAGAATGTTCTCAACATCCAGCACTCCACTGATATGCCTTTCAACACCTTTATTATCCTCAATAACATCCTTTATATTCCTCCAGTCAACCCGCTCTATCTCACCTTCCATAATTTCTTCCAGTTTCCTGCCCTCATCCCCTGAAAGGAATATTCCATCTTTGTTCACAAGTTTCAAGGCATTCCATTCAGCAGGGTTATGGCTTGCAGTGATGACTATTCCTCCATTCGCACCGAGAGATTTCACATTGTAAAGCACAGTGGGGGTTGGAACTATACCAAGGTCAACCACCTCACAACCCACGGAGAGCAGGCCTGCAACCGCTGCATCCCTGAGCATCTCTCCACTCCTCCTGGAATCCCTTCCTATAACGATCCTACCCCTACCAGAAAAGATACCAAAGGCTGCAGAGTATCTTGTAACATACTCTGGCGTGAATTCTGTTCCCACAATTCCCCTTATCCCGGAGACTGACTTTATTATCATACCTTCACCCTTCTCCTTTCCATTACACCCTCAATGGCATATTTCAGTTCCTCAAGCCCCTCGCCCGTTTTTGCTGAGATGAAAACAGCATCAGGGAATCTCTCCTTCAAACCGGATATCAAAACAGGGTCATACACCATATCCACTTTATTAAAAACAAAGATATTTTCACGGTCTATTATACCAAGCATCTCCATTATCTTTGTTGTCTCCTTTATCTGGACATCCATCCTCTCTGATGATGCATCAATCACAACCAGTCTCAGGTCTGCATACACTGCCTCCTCAAGGGTTGCCCTGAAAGAGGCAATCAACTGGTGGGGAATATTCCTGATGAATCCAACTGTGTCAGTCACAAGAAATTTCTTACCAGATGGTGTAACACCTGTCCTGGTTAATGGGTCAAGTGTGACAAAAACCCTGTTATCAACATCTCCATGCGCATGTGTCAATGCATTTAACAAAGTGGTCTTACCAACATTTGTGTATCCAACAAGGGCAACCTTAAAAACACTTCTCCTTCCACGCCTCTGGAGATCCCTTGTTCTGTTAATCTTCTCAAGCTCCTTTTCAAGGAAAGAAATCCTTTTGTGAATCTTTCGTCTGTCAAGCTCCAGTTTTTTTTCACCCGGTCCCCTTGTTCCTATACCCCCACCCAACCTTGACAGTTCAATTCCCCTTCCAGCAAGCCTGGGGAGTTGAAACTTAAGTTGTGCCAGTTCAACCTCAATTTTTGCAGCCTTTGTCCGTGCATGGGTTGCAAAGATATCAAGAATGATATCCCTCCTATCCAGCACCTTCTTATTTGTGAGATTTTCAATATTTCTCACCTGTGCAGGGGTAAGTGGGTCATCAAAGAGTAAAACATCATATCCAGGGAAACCTGCAAGTTCAAGCAATTTCCCCTTCCCAATATAAAAAGCAGGGTCTGGTCTACTCCTCACCTGAATAACCATCTCAACAATCTCCCCACCCGCTGTGTCAACAAGGGAAGCCAGTTCCTGGAGGGAATAAAGCTTTTCTTCTTTCTCCAGGGAGGAAGAACAGAGCCCAACAAGAACAAACTTTTCCTTCTCCTCATCCCTGAACCTGAACATACTATGATGATAAACCCAACAGAGGAAAAATCAAGGGTGAATTTTGTGAATCACCCTCCATGACCGTTGTACATAAGGATGAAGAAAATGCATGTTTCTCTGCCTCATGAATGGAGAGATGGAAGCAATCTTCCAGCAGGTGCTCAGGGGAAGAGGAAGCGTAAGGTGTTTTTTTCAAGTTTTACCTCTGGAATCCCCTTTAAACTCAATGTGAATCCGTAATCCCACGATGTTCCAAATTTGTTGTAGGACATGGCAATTTCCCAGCAGTGGAGGTCTCTTTTTAGAGAAACCTTTGTGCTCTGGAATTCTCTCAATCTGAAGTCATAATGGGTACTGATTGAACCACTCCATTTTTTTGTGATGGGCAGATCTGTGCTGAAGTCTGCAGCCTGATTGAATGTTGAATCATCAAACGTGAGTGAGTATCTCAGTGAAAATTTATATCTTTTCTCGTCAAGTGAGAACTTTCGATTGTAGGAGATGTTTACATTCCTGCTTGAAAAGATTTTCTCATAAAGGTTGTATGTGGTGCTGAAACCTATGTTCAGGTTTTTTGTTGGATTAGAGGAGGCACTTATGGTTATGGGTCTGAACCGTTTATTTTCATAATCATATGATGTTCCATTTCTTATTGAGACAATGTCCATTCTTTTATTGTTAACCTTTGCCTGCCAGAGTATCCCCAGTCCAATGTTAAAACCTTTTGAACCCCCGGGAATAGAGAATGGTGTCCCTGGCAGAAGTTGCACAGAATCACCAGGTGGTGAGAATGAATAACCTATGGATGGAGTATATACAAACCTGAATCTCTTGAACATAAAAAGGCCAAAGGTTGAGAGTGCATATATCCTTGTGTTAACACTGAAGGAGTAACTGTAGTGGTAACCTGTATATGGAAGGGAATCCACGGTGTTTGAGGCATGGTACCCATCAATGCGGAAACTTCCAGAAAAATTGAATGGGAAAAGGGATTTTGACATGGAGAAGGAAGCACCAGGGTATAAAAAATACTCGCCATTTATGTTTCTCTGATAGGGAATCTTACCGCCAATATTGATGGGTCCAACCCTGATATTGTAAAAGGTGTATTTGAGCGAAGGCATGAGCCCTGACTCTTCCCCGGTTGAGAGATTTTTCTTCCTTCTTAAAAGCATGTCTAAATTGCCGTTTTTTACACTTTTTGTAAATTCAGCATAGGCCTCAGCGTCCTGAATAATGGGGGTAACCTCACCTGGCACATAATCAGTGTATAGTTCTCTGTCACTTGCATAATCAATCCTGTATCTTCCCTTTATTCCCACCGGCAGGAGGAAGGAACCATCCCCGTTGATTTTCCACCTCTCCCTTCCACTCAATTCCCTGATGTAATCTGCATAGAGATTAACAGAGGAATTCCCCATCCCGAGCCATCGGAATTCAAAGTGTGGCATCACCCCTTTTGATGTATAGTAATCAAACCAGAAGGTCATGTCAGCATGTTCTCCAAGCGTCTGGTACCAACCAATATTCTTTATGTACCTCCCACCATAACTTTGAGAACCAAAACTTGGCGCGAGAAACCCTGATTTTCTTTTTCCTCCGGATGGGCTCATCCAGAATGGAAGGTAAAATACCGGGATATTCATTATTAAGAGAAATACATTACTGGCAACAATGTCTTTGTCTGGCTCATACCTCATCCTTGGAGAATAGAAAAAATAGTGAGGTGGCTCTCTATCACAGGTTGTGAATCTACCATCAATGATGTAGAGTGAATGGTCCTCTGTATAATAAGCCTTTTTTCCCCAGAACCAGCCCTTTTCTGTCTTTGTTTTTCCATTGTACACAATCCCAAGTTTCTTATCCAGATTATACTCCATTCTTTCTGCATATATTGTTTTTTTACCGGAGTAAAGAACAGGATTACCCGTTGCAATCATCCTCTTTGCTTCTGTAAAGTATTCAATCAATTGGGCATTCACCTTCAAGTCCTTGTCAATGACCTCTGCATCCCCTATAAGCAATACCTTTTTTTCATCAGGGTAAAATTTTATTGTATCTGCACTGTATGTTATGGAAAGAAAAATCAGAATCATTTATTCAGAGACTTCTCAAGTTTTTCAATAATTTCCGGAAGCCTTGAAACAAGTGCTATTTCTCTGAGATACCTCTTCCTTTCCCTTGCAGGTGTTCCAGAAAAGACCTTTTTAGGAGGAACGCTTTTTGACACCCCTGATTTTGCAAGCACAATTGCACCATCACCTATTGTTAAATGGTCAGCAACCCCTACCTGTCCAGCAAGGATTACATTTTTCCCGATTTTCACGCTTCCTGCAATACCTGTCTGGGCAACAATCACGGAGCCCGCACCAATAACTACATTGTGTCCAATCTGGACAAGGTTGTCTATCTTCACCCCATTCCCGATGATTGTCTCCCCAAGTGTTGACCTGTCAATTGTAGTACCAGCCCCAATCTCAACATCGTCACCAATTATAACCGTTCCAACCTGTGGAATTTTTTCCCTCTTTCCCTCAATCTCAAAGTAACCAAACCCATCTGAACCTATGACACAGTTTGAATGTATAACACAATTATTCCCAATCTTCACATTGTCGTATATTTTCACTCCGGGATAGATAATGCAATTTTCCCCTATCAATACATTGTATCCAACATAAACATGGGGGAATATCCTGGTATTATTACCAATCTTTGTTCCGTCCTTTACTACTGTAAACTGGCCAATCCCAACATTTTTACCTATTACCACATCACCTACGGAGGCAAGGGTGGATATTGAATCCGGCAGTTTCACAGGTTCGGGGTAGAATTTTTTTAGGAGTTTAATAAATGCCCTTTCAATATCCTTAACATGGATAACCGGGGTTGGAGTTTTGAGGGAAACCCCTTCTGGCAGAATCAGGAGTCCCGCCTTCAGTTGAGAAATATCTTTTTTTTCAGGCTTAAAAACAAAGGCCACATCATTTTCTGTAGCCTTTTCTGGTTCTTTTATGTGAGTTACTTCTACATCCCTACCAACCAGTCTACCACCAAGGAGACTGGCAATTTCAGATGCCTTCATTTTAACAATTGGGCTATCTTTTGAACAATTACATTCTTTATATCATCGTAAAGTTTTGCAGAATCCTTTGTCTTGATTGTTCCCTTTGAATAGATAGAGGCAGTTTCACCATTCACTATAAAGTAGTTTATTGTTACATCCTCTCCTGTCTTCTCAACATTCCCGAAAATAAATATCCTTGTGTTTGTTTTCTCAGCAACCTTGAGTGCCTTCTCCTGTGTGATGTCCTCTTCATTCACAACCCCCTCACTGCTCATTGCAGAAGAAATGGCGCTCATGTCTGTCTGCTCAAGGTTCTCCTTATCCTTTATGCTGGCAAGTATTGTGTTTTTTATCCTCTCTCCGAGATTACTTCCCGCTGCCTCACCACCAATATCCTTAAATCTGGCAATATAGAAATAAACCTTTTCTTCACCTGCAACCTCTGGCCCAAATTCTTTGTTGAGTTCATCAATCACCCTGTCTGTAATATCAAGCCCCGGATCGGCATATACAACCACACCTGAAGATATATCAAGAATATAAACATAACCTTCTTCCTCACCTATCTTTTTCAATATGGAGTCAACCTTCGCAAGGAAGGGCTTCATCAACCGGTCATTCAGTTTTTTTGCCTCTCCATCAGGGCCCCAGATTGACTGGAGAAAGTTTTCATACTCCTTCTGTTTCTCCTGAATCTCCTGGAGTTTACGGGCCTTTGCAGTTTCAGAGAGAATCACCTGCTGTGTCTGGAACTGCCTCTGCAACTCCTCAATCTCCTTCTTCATCTTCTCTGCCTTCCTCTGCCATTCATTTATCTTTTCGTTGTACTGCTTCTGAAGGTCCTTTGTCCCTTTGTATTCCTGCAGGATCCTGTTTGAATCTATGAAGCCGATTTTGTCTCCAGCAAAAAGACCCATGGAAAAAAGAATCATTATTATGGATACTTTTCTCATAAAACCTCCTCATTCATTAAATTCAAAGGAAAAACCAGCACAATATTCTGTATCCTCCAATCCATAACCTGTGCCTGTATCCTCAAGATGTCTGAGCATAAAGAAAAACGTGAAGGGGTTATCTTTTAACTTATGCGTATAGGATAATCCCGCATGTTTTTCCAGAACATGCTCATCCCCCCAGTTTGTATATCCTCCACCAAGTGATATTTCATTCCATATTATACCTATCTGTGGGTTCAGATTGAAAAGGCTAAACAGGATTTCAATATCACCTGTTTTGTAAGATATGCCAGCGCAAATGTTGTAATGGGTGAATTGCCCCTCAAGGTAAACCTTTTCACCAAATAGACCAATCTGTATTCTATCAAAGGTGTATGCAATGCCACCAGAATAGGTGAGCCCCTTGTACTCAGTGAAGGTGGTGTCATGAATATCCCTGTATCTGGTGAAGTCTATTGTCCACCTATACTCTGAGTTCCCATGGAGGTAACCATACATTGCTCCAAGCCTCATTTTTCCTGATTTGAATGACAGAAACCCGAAGTATCTAAGTATGTTCCCAATCCTTGTGATTTTCTGGGTGTATGTATCCCACTCATTCGTATCCTCTGGGAATGTATAGGAGAAATTCTGATTGTAAAGCATATCCACACCCATGCCTATATTTATCTTCTTCATGGCGGGTATGGATAAACCTATGGAGGATACGGTTGGCGTGAACTGTCTGCTTGATGAAAAGGTAATCTTTGAGGTGAATTCAGTGTAGATTTTATCAGAGAAGGAAGCAGGATTGAAAGAGTGGTCATTGAGGATTGGGGACCTGATGATAGCAGTTCTACCTGTTCCTGGAATGAGAATGTCGCCAAGCCCTAACTGTGCGAAGGAAGAAGCAAAGATTAACAGTATCATTCTTCCTCCATTATATACATCATATAGAGTTTTAGTGAATCAGCAGGAAGGGTGAATATCCCTGGAACAGCGAATGGATGCCTCATTTTAACCTCTATGGGTATATATTCAAGGGTATCAACTGAATCCGCCTCCATGTCGTCAATAACGGGTATAAGGGAAAGGAAGGCAGTTGTGTCACCAGTATGTTCTTCATCTGAGAGTATATCCTGATAATATACCCGTAGTGTGCAGGTTGTTGGAGAGTATAGACCTACTTCAAGTCTGGAGAAGTTTGAATGCACTGGAAGAGAGTGAGAAGGTATGAACAACACATTAACAAAACCAATCCCGTTTCCCTGAAGAAGGGTATCCGTCAAAGTATCTCCAACGAGTGGATGGTCACACAGGAATGCATCCCTGTATGGATGATATGTGTATGAGGTATCTCCAGAGAATATGGTCAGGATGGGAGGCATTCTCCCCTCGCTTGATGAGAACCTGTGCAATGCATTTGAGTATATTATAACACCATTTGAATCAAAGTGTGCTGGAAGTGTATCAAATTTTATTGTGATGGAATCGTCGTTGAAGTAGCCCTTATAAAAGACTTGTCCCAGAAGGTATGTTAATGAATCATAAAGGACGTGGCCCTCTGTCCATGTGGAGAGGACAGAATAAAGGTAAAGGGTATCTGCTATGCTATCTCCTCTTAGAGTCAGGAAAACAGAATCAATTGAGAGTGTATCAGGGTAATTGAACTGAAGAATGGCATAGGATACAAAACTGTCTGATTCTCCTGTGTAAAGATAACCGCTGTTCCCTGTATGTATGTGCTGGATATATGTATAGAAAGAGTCTATTTTCACAGTCTCTGTATAAACATCCCTGGGAGAGAAGACGGTTTCCTTCTCTCTCAAACAGGATGAAAAAGAGGTGATGATAAGTATTAAAGCGAGTATCCTAACTGGAAGTGGGGTTCCCATTTTCCTCCTTTTTCTCTGTCAAAACCATAACCAAAGTCAAACCCAAGTATGCCCATCATTGGAATCTCTATCCTGAAACCAATTCCAGCACCTGAATACAACTCTCCAAGATTTGCATGCCTGAAATCCCTGTAGGCATTCCCCATATCAAAGAAGGCAAGGGCATATGCCTGTTTTGTTATACTTCTCCTGATTTCAAAATTCATAAGGAAAGCAGTATTACCACCAATAACATATCCATTCTCTGCTGGACCAATTGACCTGTCCCTGTATCCTCTTATACCCCAGATTCCACTTCCTCCAAGCATAAACTTCTCTGTGATAGGGATGTTGTCCTCGCCAATGGGCATGATATTTCCTATAAGGACCCTTGACATAAGGGAAAATTCGGGCAAAAATTCAACAAACCTTCTCACCTCCAGTATGGCTTTCAGATATGATACATCACCACCAAAGATTGTTCCAAACAGTTTTGGTGAGAAGGAAATGTAACTCCCGGATTTTGCTGCCATATAGTTGTCCCTTGTATCCCTTACAAGACCAAGGGTTATCCCGGATTCATGCCTTTCACCTGCTGCATCAATGATTGCCTGTGGAACATACTTCGTTGTATCAACCTTTATGTTTGTAAGCCCATACCTGTATGAACCTGATAAAAGTATGTTTCTCTTTTCACCTATATACCTTCCTCCACTGAATTCCAACCCCTTTCTGTATTCTGTATAGTACTCCCAGATTCTGTAATTGGAAAAGAGGCTTATCCCAACACTTGTTGGGGTATCAAAGAGCCATGGTTCACGGAAACTGAAACTGATGTTCTGAATGGGTGTATTGGATTCGCCAGAAACAAGCGTTCTCTCATAATTGAAACTCACTGCCTGTCCCCTTCCCATGAAGTTCGGGATATTGAAGGATATATTACCTGTGAACCCAACATCACCTGAATACCCTATCCCCGCGTTGAACTGCCCCGTTTCCTTCTCCTTTACCTTGAATACAAGGGTGATTGAATCCCTGGATTCTTCTGGTACCATCTCAAATCCAAGGTCTTCAAAATAACCAAGCCTGAAAAGATTTTTCTGTGAGTTTATAATTTCCTCTCTATTGAAGAGTTCCCCTGGATAGATGGTGAGATTCCTCCTGATTACCTTGTCATAGGTTCTTTCATTCCCCTCAATGTTTATATACTTAACATAAACCCTGTTGTTTTCCTGTATCTTTATCACCACATCAACGGTATCATTTCTGTACTTCATATCGGGTGAGACCTGGGCATAGAGATAGCCCCTGTCTGTATAGTCTTCGTAAATCTTCTGGATACCTTCCTGAAATTTCTTAAGATTGAACCTATCCCCTTCAACGAGTTTTACGAATTTATCCGGGTTTTGAAGTGTCCTGTTGCCCTCAAAGGATAAATTTCCCACATAATATACTCCTCCCTCTGTGATAAAATAAACCAGTGTGGCTTTACTGTCCTCTGATTCAATCCTGTAAGAATCCACCTTTGCATCAAGAAACCCGAGTTCGTGGTAATAATCCTGGATACCCTTGATGTCCTCTGTGATCAGTGAATCCTTTATTTCTCCATCCCTCCAGAATGTCCACCAGTGTTTACCCCTGTGTTTCACCTTTTTTCCCAGTGTCCTATCAGGCACATTTGAATTTCCCCTGAATTCTATCTCTGTAAGTTTAAGCCTCTTACCTTCATTTATAACCATTGTAATCTTCATTCCACCTTCAATCTCCTCCCTCTGAATTCTCACCTTTGTTCCCCTGAATCCCTTTTCCCTGTACATCTCTTTAATCTTCACCTTGAGCCTGAAAAGTTTCCTGTCCGAAATAATAGAGGGAAGGTCATAATCAATCAGTTCCTTCAGGTCCTTCTCCTTGACATGTTTGTTCCCTGCAAACACAATCTCCTTAACAATGGGGTATTCTTCAAGGTTTATAATAACCCTGACTCCTCCTTCCTCCCTTTCAGCCTGAAGTTTTATATCCTTAAAAAGCTCAGTTGAATATAGAAACTTGATTGCGTCCTTACCCTTTTCACGGGTGAGTATATCCCCTATTCTGAGTCCAGACGCAGTTATAACAAGGGCTGTATCAACATTTTTCAGCCCCTTTACCTGAAGGTCAAGAATGACCTCATTATAAGGGAAGGCAGCAATTATAAAGAATAGCATAAGTTGAAGTTATCAAAAAACCTGTCATTGTCAATAGGCTTTACTAATATGACATACCAGTTTGATGATTTGTTCCAATTGAAAAATTTCCTTAAACTGAGCCAGTCCCGTTTACAGGTTCTTATACTATACCCATCACCACAACGACTGGCATTGATTGATGGGAGAGGTGCATGTATTCGTGTATTTATATTTTTATCACTTATGAACTTGAAATTTAATACCCTATCCTGTACAACCATATCCATATAATCCATTCATAATCAAAAAGATGTTCATTTTTGCAATGTATTTATGGTGAATATAGTAATAACCCGTATAAAAGGTAAATTTTTGTAGTGTTTAACCTGAATTATTCAGGATACTGTAAGCATTTTATACTCAAAATTCATGCTACTTCCTCGGTGGTAGAAGCGTTGACTTTTTTCACTTTGCCTTAAAGTCTTTTCATGAAGGTTACCTGGAAAAGGATTGTTTTTGGTGTCATTGTATCCGGTCTCTTTATATATCTCACCATAAGGGGGCTTGACTGGGAACAGGTGTTTGAACATCTGAAGACCCTGAATCCCCTCTGGTTTGGCCTGACTGTTCTCTTCACATTTGTTGCAATGTTCCTTAGGGGTGTACGCTGAGCAATGCTCCTATCACCATATAAAAAATCCCATCCCTTTATCTCTTTTCCATTGAACTGGTTGGATACATGGTGAATTATCTGCTTCCGGGCAAATTTGGAGAGGTTGTAAAATCCTATGTTGCCGATGAGGACAGGAATATCTCAAAAGGTGTTGTATTCGGAACAGTTGTGGTTGAACGAATCCTTGACCTTGCCTTTATTTTACTTCTTGGGGTCTTCCTCCCACCTGAATTGAAGGCCAGGGTTCCTGTTGTAAAAAAAATCTCAATAGATGCACTCATCCTTCTATTCGTGGTGCTTGGAGGCATACTGATAATGCATCAGTTCAGGGAAAAACTCACAAAGAAAGATTACAGGGGATGGATTGGTAAAGTGATGCTTTCTCTGGAGAAGTTCTCCCATGGACTGGATGTGATTGGTTTATCATCTGTCTTAATAAGGGCATTCATAGTGACTGCGCTTGTCTGGTCTTTCACCTTCCTTCAGTTATATGTGCTTAT